>CEAF01000613.1_pt1 | contig 264526 bp, 268 predicted proteins | sample 557431 | NCBI WGS metagenome assembly CEAF01 (sample SAMEA3182068, study PRJEB8094) | gut metagenome | biome: human; feature: gut; material: Stool; isolation source: human stools | place: Canada | collected 2013-11-18 | reverse complement strand
GAAAAGGCGATAAAGCAGATAGCGTATGAAGAAGGCAGGGCTGAACTTATATTATCAATGTTTAATTCTGGTAAGACACTGGAACAGATTTCTGATTTTTGCGGATTAGATTTGAAAGAAGTGGAAAAGATTATTGAACAATCAGATGGAAATTCACTGGATAATTAAATGGTTTGGAAAATACACATGATAATCGTTACGAAAATCCGATGAAAACGATATCATAATAACTATCCCTGTACAATATTAATAACCTGGTGGATTGTACCTTAATGGACAGATGTGAACCACTTAAGGAATATTCAGAGTTTATCGGATGCATCAGAAGCAATCTCAAAACAATGGATAAGGGAGAGGCAGTGGATTCAGCCATTGATTATTGTATCGGAAACGGTATTCTTAAGGATTTTCTCACTAATAACAGAAATGAGGTCAGGTCAATGAGTTTATTTGAATTTGATGCGGAAGAACATGAAAAGATTATTGAACAATCAGATGGAAATTCACTGGATAATTAAATGTTTTGGAAAATACATATGATAATCGTTACGAAAATCCGATGAAAACGATATCATAATAACTATCCCTGTACAACATAAATAACCTGGTGGATTGCATCTTAATGGACAGATGTGAACCCTTTAAGGAATATTCAGAGTGTATCGGAAACGGTATTCTTAAAGATTTTCTCACCAATAACAGAAATGAGGTCAGGTCAATGAGTTTATTTGAATTTGATGCGGAAGAACACGAAAAGGTGATAAAGCAGATAGCGTATGAAGAAGGTGAACTTGAGGGCTATGATAAAGGAGAAGAGGCAGGTGCTATCAGAGGCAGAACTGAACTTATATTATCGATGTTTAATTCCGGTAAGACACCGGAACAGATTTCTGATTTTTGCGGATTAGATTTGAAAGAAGTGGAAAAGATTATTGAACAATCAGATGGAAATTCACTGGATAATTAAATGGTTTGGAAAATACACATGATAATCGTTACGAAAATCCGATGAAAACGATATCATAATAACTATCCCTGTACAATATCAATAACCTGGTGGATTGCATCTTAATAGACAGATGTGAACCCCTTAAGGAATATTCAGAGTTTATCGGAAACGGTATTCTTAAAGATTTTCTCACTAATAACAGAAATGAGGTCAGGTCAATGAGTTTATTTGAATTTGATGCGGAAGAACACGAAAAGGCGATAAAGCAGATAGCGTATGAAGATGGCAGGGCTGAACTTATATTATCGATGTTTAATTCCGGTAAGACACCGGAACAGATTTCTGATTTTTGTGGATTAGATTTGAAAGAAGTGGAAAAGATTATTGAACAATCAGATGGAAATTCACTGGATAATTAAATGTTTTGGAAAATACATATGATAATCGTTACGAAAATCCGATGAAAACTATATAATAATAACTATCCCTGTACAATATAAATAACCTGGTGGATTGCATCTTAATGGACAGATGTGAACCCCTTAAGGAATATTCAGAGTTTATCGGAAACGGTATTCTTAAGTATTTTCTCACTAATAACAGAAATGAGGTCAGGTCAATGAGTTTATTTGAATTTGATGCGGAAGAACACGAAAAGGCGATAAAGCAGATAGCATATGAAGAAGGTAAACTTGACGGTGCTGCAAGGGGTGAACAGGTTGGTCGTATCAAGATGTTATACGAACTTGGAAACACAATATCGGAAATAGCCGTAAAACTCAACATATCGGAAGAATCTGTAAAGGACATTATTAAAGCTTAAATTATTATAAAATATTAATATGTCTCCGGTTTTCTTATTTCCTTGACATCCCAACATCAAAAATATAAAGTATGTATTAGAATAAGCAGAATAGTAGGAGATGCAAGTATGAGAATTTTTGTGACAGGCGTTGCAGGACAGTTGGGTTATGACGTCATGAATGAGCTTAACAAGAGAGGACATGTGGGAATCGGAAGTGATATCGCAGAGCAATATCAGGGAGTCGGGGATGGTTCTTATGTGACTAAAGCCGAGTATATATCGCTTGATATAACGGATAAAGAAAGCGTGGACAAGGTTATAGGCGAAGTAAAACCGGATGCGGTAATTCACTGCGCAGCCTGGACTGCGGTTGATCTGGCAGAAGATGAGGATAAGAAAGATAAAGTCAAGGCAATTAATGCAGACGGAACGGAAAATATTGCCAGGGCCTGTAAGAAATATGATTGCAAGATGATGTATATATCAACAGACTATGTCTTTGACGGACAGGGAGAGACACCATGGGAACCGGACTGTAAAGATTATAAGCCTCTCAATGTTTATGGTGCTACTAAGCTTATGGGAGAACAGGCAGTAAGTGGTATTCTTGATAAATATTTTATTGTCAGAATTGCATGGGTGTTCGGTGTCAATGGTAAGAATTTTATCAAGACAATGCTTAACGTCGGCAAGACCCATCCACAGGTGAGGGTTGTGAGCGACCAGATTGGTACGCCGACATATACGCTTGACCTTGCAAGACTTCTTGTGGATATGATTGAGACAGAGAAATACGGATATTATCATGCAACTAATGAAGGCGGATATATAAGCTGGTATGATTTTACCTGCGAGATTTTTAAACAGGCAGGATATGATACCGAGGTAGTTCCCGTAACAACGGCTGAATATGGAATATCTAAGGCGGCAAGGCCTTTTAACAGCAGACTTGATAAGAGAAAGCTTGTAGAAAACGGATTTAAGCCATTACCAACATGGCAGGACGCCGTAGCCAGATATTTGAAAGAGATTATGTAATATGGAAAAATATTTTGTACCCAAAATTGACACCCCTTTAAAGGGAGTGGTGACTGTACCGGGGTCTAAGAGCATGACGAACCGTGCACTTTTGCTTGCGACATTGTCAGAAGAGGAGTCCGTATTAAGAGGCATACTTTTCAGTGATGATTCCAGACATTTTTTAGCTTGTCTTCAAAGTCTTGGATTTTTACTTGAAATTGATGAGAATGAAAAAGTTGTTAAAATCAAAGGAACAGGCGGCAGAATTCCATATAAGACAGGAACAATAGATGTGGGAAGTGCGGGAACGGCAGCCAGATTTCTGACTGCGATGTTGGCACTTTCTGACGGCGAATATACCGTGATGTGCTCAGAGCAGATGGAAAAAAGACCTATGGCAGAGCTATTCAATGTTCTCACAGAAATGGGTGCGAGGTTTGAATATCTTAAGAACGAAGGTCACCTTCCCGCAAAGGTTATTGGCAATGGCGGAGTCTGCAAGGATATAACCATGGACATAAGCCGCAGTACACAGTTCCTTAGTGCAATGCTTATGGTAACTCCTGTGACTAAAAGCGGTATCAGAATCAGGATTACAAGTGAAAAAAAGACAGGCGCCTACATTAAGATTACTATGGATATGTTGAGAGAATTTGGCATTAATGTTACTTTTGATGGTGAAGAATATTTCGTAGACGGTAATCAGAAAGCAGTTATAGGTGACTACTACATTGAACCTGATGTGTCGGCAGCCTGCTATTTTTATGCAATGGCGGCAGTTACGGGCGGCAAAATTACTGTAAGAAATGTCTTTGAATCTTCAGTTCAGGGAGATATGAAATTTCTTAATGTCCTGGCAGAAATGGGATGTGAAGTTACAGAAACAAAAGATGGAATTACAGTCAGCAGGACAGGCGGTTTGAAGGGCATAGATGTCAATATGAATAATTTTTCGGATCAGGCATTGACACTTGCGGCAATAGCACCATTTGCTGACGGAGATACGGTTATCAGGAATGTAGGACACATAAGAGGTCAGGAATGTGACAGAATGGCAGCCATAATTAATGAGCTGACAAAATGCGGTGTTGCCTGTCATATATCAGGAGACGATATTTTTATATCATCCGGAGCAGTCCACGGCGCAGAAATAGAGACTTATGATGACCATAGGGTAGCGATGGCATTTACCGTTACGGGACTTGTGACAGGCGGAATGATAATAGATAATCCGATGTGCTGCAGGAAAACTTTTGAGAACTATTATGAAGTATTAGAAAAGCTTATTGAGGAAAATAACGATGGAAAAAGATGAACGCTGGGATATTTATGATGTAAATAAAAAGGTTACGGGAAGAACTATGAGGCGCAACGATTTCTGCCTTAAGGATGATGAGTATCATCTTACGGTTCTTGGAGTAGTGTCAAGACCGGACGGAAAGTATCTTATAACCAGACGTGCAATGGACAAGGTGTGGGCACCGGGGGCATGGGAAGTTTCAGGCGGTGCCTGTATGGCAGGTGAAGAGTCCTATGATGCTGTTAAGAGAGAGGTTCTTGAAGAAACAGGGCTTGATGTAAGCAATGCGGATGGAGGCTTTGTTTTTACATATCACAGAGAGAATCCGGGTAAAGGTGACAACTATTTCGTGGATGTTTACCATTTTGTAATGGATTTTGATGAAAATGATGTTATTCCACAGGAAACGGAGACCAATGGTTTTATGTTAGCCAGCCATGAACAGATAAAAGATTTTGCGAAAACCGGTAATTTTTTACATTATGACAGTATTAAAAGGGTTTTTGAATAGAAAATCTTGAAAAATACGTTTTCTTGTTGTAAAATATAGGATAATATTTTTTAGGCTAGTTGAAATGGCGTTAGGAGGCACACCCGTGAATAATCAGGAAATGATGCAGCTGTTACCTGAACTCGATAGTCAGTATGAGGAATTGGTACAGTATTGTAAGAAATCAGGTACAATAGATCAGAGTCTATATATGGAATATGACGTTAAGAGAGGTCTTCGAGACAGCAACGGTAAAGGCGTGCTGACAGGACTTACTGAGATATCCGATGTAGTGGCTTTTGATATTATTGATGGGGAACCGGTACCTTGTGACGGCAGACTTTACTTTCAGGGTCAGAATGTGAATAATCTTGTAAGAAAGGCACACAACAGGAGATTCCTTTTTGAAGAGACAACGTATCTTCTGCTTTTCGGAAGTCTTCCTACAGAACATCAGTTGAAGCAGTTTATTAATATTTTAGGCGGTCTTCGTGAACTTTCGGGACAGTTTGTACGTGATGTAATTATGAAAGCACCTTCCGCTAATATTATGAATGCACTTGAGAAGAGTATAGTTACACTTTATTCTTATGATGAGAATCCTGAGGATATCTCTGTTGAGAATGTTTTACGCCAGTCGCTCCAGCTTATTTCAAAGGTGCCGGTAATTTCAGTTTTTGCATATCAGTCTTATATGCACTTCAAGAAGAATGATGTGTTGATTATCCGTAATCCGGACCCTGAGTGTTCTACAGCCGAGAATATTTTAAGAATGTTAAGACCTGACGGTAAATATACAGAACTTGAAGCCAAAGTGCTTGATGTTGCACTTGTTCTTCATGCGGAACACGGTGGTGGTAATAACTCTACTTTTACGACACATGTTGTTACGTCTTCGGGAACAGATACTTATTCAACAATAGCATCTTCAATAGCATCATTAAAGGGACCTAAGCATGGTGGTGCCAACCTTAAGGTTCAGAAAATGATAGAAGATATTAAGTGCCATGTTACTGATTGGGAGGATGAGAAGGCTCTCACAGGCTATCTCCAGAAGATACTTGATAAGCAGGCTTTTGATAAGGCAGGACTTATTTATGGAATAGGACATGCGGTATATACCATTTCGGATCCGAGAGAAGTTCTTCTCAAAGAGTATGCTCATAAGCTTGCTCTGGAGAAAGGACATCTTAAAGAGTATGAGCTTCTTGACAGAATTGAAAATATATCTAAGAAGCTTGTTGCACAGTCAAGAAATACCTTAAAGCCAATATGTGCTAATGTGGATTTTTACAGCGGATTCGTATATACGATGCTTGGAATTCCTGAAGAACTTTTTACACCAATCTTTGCAATTGCAAGAATTGCCGGATGGAGTGCGCATCGTCTTGAAGAACTTGTCAACAAAGGCAAGATAATCAGACCGGCATATAAGTATGTGGGACATCATGTTGACTATGTAGATATCGCAGACAGAAAAGAAAGAGAAATATAATATATAAGTCCTCTTGAAGCTTTTTCAGGAGGACTTTTTATGTAGAAAGGAGATGAAATATTTGACATTACAGCAGCTTATGTATTATGTGACAACTGCCGAATGTGGAAATATTACTGAGGCGGCAGAAAAGCTTTTTATCTCACAGCCAAGTCTCAGTAATGCGATTCACAATCTGGAAAAAGAAATGGGAATAGTTGCTTTTGTAAGATCTAATAAAGGCGTGGTGCTTACAAGAGATGGGGAAAAACTTTTATCATTCTCAAGAATGTTGCTTGAACAGGCAGATATTATGAAGGAACATTTTGGAACAGGGGAAAAGAGAACTCCGAAATTTTCGGTATCCTGCCAGCATTATTCGTTTGCGGTTAATGCTTTTGTGGACCTTATTAAAGAATATGATGCCGACCAGTACAGTTTTATTATCCGGGAAACACAGACGGGTGAGATCATTGATGACGTAGCCGGGGGCAGAAGTGAGATTGGAATTATATACCTTTCGGAAAATAATGAAGAAGTTCTCAGTAAGATGTTAAAAAAGAATGAGCTCGTATTTGAGGAATTGTTTATTGCAAATCCACATGTGTTTATCTGCAAGGAACATCCTCTTGCAAAAAAAGATATTATCAAAGTGGAAGAGTTGAAAGAATATCCGTATCTTGTTTTTGAACAGGGAGAAAAAAATTCATTTTATTATGCAGAAGAATTTTTAAGCATGCTTGATTTCCCAAAGAATATACAGGTCAGGGACAGGGCGACACTTTTCAATCTTGTAATAGGACTCAATGGTTTTACAGTTAGTTCAGGTGTAATTGACCGTAAGTTAAACAGTGAAAGCATTATTGCCAAACCACTTGATGTAAATTGTTATATGAGAATCGGAACGATAAGAAAGAAAAATATTATGTTCAGCAAATATGCTTTTTCATATATGGAAGCATTAAAAAAGCATCTGTCCATAGTTTTAAAATATGAATAACTGCATTTTTAATGTATTTTTCAAAAAATATTTATACTGATATACTATCCACAAGTTAAGAAAACGGAGGATTGAATATGAGTAATTTACAGACACCTTTCAGATACGATTTTGTAGGCAGTTTTTTAAGACCTGATAAATTAAAAGAAGCAAGAAGAAAGTTTGATAACGGAGAATCCGATTATACTGCGTTAAAAAAAGTTGAAGACGAGTGTATCGTTGAACTTGTAGCAAAAATAAAGGAGCTTGGTTACAACGTAATTACAGACGGAGAATTCAGAAGAGCGACATGGCATCTCGACTTTATGTGGGGATTTGATGGTGTAGGACATACACCTACAGAAACAGGACTTCCTTTCCACGGAGAAGCAGCGATGGTTGATGATACATATATAGTCGGCAGAATCGGTTTATCAAAAGAGCATCCGTTTGTCGAACATTTCAGATTCGTTAAAGCATTAGAAGACGAGAATACAGTAGCAAAACAGACCATGCCTTCGCCTGCTCAGGTTCTGGCACAGTTTACAATGCCATTTAACAGATTAAATACAGAAAAAGTATATAGCGATGACAAAGAGCTTGAAGACGATATTGTGGCAGTTTACAAAAAGGTTATTGATGACCTTTATGCCGCAGGTTGCAGAAATATCCAGTTAGATGACTGTACATGGGGTATGTTTGCGGACAAAATAGGACATACACTTTACGGAACAACAAGGGAAGGACTTATCGAATTCCAGAAAGCACATAAGGATATCAATAACAGGGTTATTGCCAACGCACCAAAGAATATGATTATTAATACCCATGTCTGCCGCGGTAATTTCCATTCAACCTATGCAAGCGAGGGTGCTTACGATTCTGTTGCGGATGTTTTATTCGGTGAAGAAAATGTAAATGCATACTTCCTTGAATTTGATGATGAGAGATCAGGCGGATTTGCTCCTCTTGCAAAAGTATCCGGAGATAAAAAAGTCGTTCTCGGACTTATAACAACAAAGTCTCCTAAGTTAGAGGATAAACAGCTTGTCATTGACAGAATTCATGATGCGGCCGAATATATTCCTCTCGACAGATTATATTTAAGTCCACAGTGCGGTTTTGCTTCCTGCGAAATCGGAAATAAACTTACAGAAGAAGAACAGTGGGCAAAACTTAAACTTGTAAAAGAAATTGCCACAGAAGTCTGGGGCTAGGATTAAACATAGGCTTTATGCATTCACGCATAAAGCCTTTTATAATGGATGAAAAAAGATATTAAATTTTCTTGAAAAGCAGGGAGAATATAATTCCGGGGATTATAACCGCAGCCATAGGGAACAGCAGACTTCCCGTAAGTGCTGCAAGCTGTAAAAATGGTGCCATAATAATGACTGCACCCGTAAACATAATTATGGATGACAGACAAAGAAACAGACGCAGGCTGTTAAAAGGCATACATGATTTGGCTACGGCTGCCAGGCTTATAAAACCTACAGAAAGATACATTAAAAGATTGCATTGCAATTCATTTATGCTGAGTGCCGGACTTATAAGGAGAAATACAAGGCAGCAGGCGAATATGGCAATGCTGTCAGGCAATGCACTTGTAACCGCATTCCGTAAAAAGGTACCTTCGACTTTGCGGTCATTCTTTTCAAAGGACATAAAAAATGCGGGAAAAGCTTCTATTACCGCATCTATCAATGTAATCTGAATCGGAATAAACGGAAAATCCCTGTTAAAGAACAGGCATAAAATACAAAGCAGTACGGAATAAATTGTTTTTATAAAAAAGACACCGGCCGATTTAGTCATGTTATTTATGACACGGCGGCCTTCTGAAATAACGTCTTTTAACACGCCAAAATCCGAATCCAGAAGAACCAACTGTGCGGTCTGTTTGGCGGCATCACTGCCGTTTCCCATTGCAATGGAGCAATCCGCTTGACGTAATGCCAGTAAATCATTGACTCCGTCGCCTGTCATGGCCACTTTATTGTTATTTTTCTGCAATGCCCTGACGATGATACGTTTTTTCTCAGGAGTAACCCTGCCAAAAATTGTGTATTTTACGGCAGCCTGTTCCAGGGATTCACCATCTAAACCGGACACATCTATATAATTATCATTATTTTTAATACTACACTGACCTGCGATGCAGGAAGCGGCAACCGGATTGTCACCGGATATGACTTTAATTTCTACATCCTGATTTTTAAAATATTTAACGGATTGCGACGCATTTTTCCTAAGGACATCGGAAAGGACAATCTTACCGGCAAGAGTAATGTTGCGGGGGGTTATCTCATTGGTGTTACAGATACCTACATAGAGGATTCGCTGGCCTTTTTTCATTAACTGCATAACATCGGAGGAAATATTGCAGGTCAGCTTTTCGGGAGCACCGAGTACAAGTGTACGTCCGTCTTTCAGCGCAACGGTTGAATATTTTCTCTCTGAAGAAAAAGGCGTTGCTGAAACAATTTCGTAAGAGGAGGTGGCTGTAAAGTAATGCTTTACTGCCTTAAAAGTGGAATTGTTATCATCGGTGTGTTTAATGTAGGTCGAAAGGAGTTTATTAAATTCGTTCTTATCAATTTCCATTGAGACCTTTTCTACTTTAAGACTTCCCTCTGTAAGTGTTCCGGTCTTATCAAGACAAAGGATGTTGCAATGGGCAAGGTTTTCAATGGAATTTAATTCCCTTACCAGAACGTGTTTCCTGGAGAGATTGATTACACCTGTGGCAAGTCCTATGCTTATTAACAACACAAGTCCTTTAGGCAACATTCCGAGAAGCCCGGCAGAGGTTGCCACTACGGCTTCCGAAAGGGTACTGTGACGGACTGCAAAGGACTGGATAAATAAAAGTATTCCAAGTGGCACAATTATAAAACCTGTGAGTTTTGTGACTTTGCTCATGGATGTTATCAGTTCTGATTTGGCAACATCAGTCTTTTTAACTTCATCTACCATCCTTGAAGTAAAACATGCAGAGCTTTCGCATAATGCTTTTGCGGTTGATTTACCTGAAATAATGCTGCAGCCCGCTAAAATCGTATCGCCCGGATGATGTGTTACAGGTTCGGATTCTCCCGTAACAATGGATTCATCAACTTCCACGGACCCTGTAACAACAGTACAGTCAGTGCAGACAGAAGCCCCTGAGTATAGAAGTAATATGTCACCGGTTCTGATTTTTTCAGGGGTAACCACTTCTTCAATGCCGCCTTTTAAAAGTGTTGTATGGGGGCGTGACTGAAGCGACAGCTTTTCAATCTGTTTTTTTGCCTTTATTTCCTGAATTATGCCGACAACGGTATTGGTCATGACAATGGTTATGAATAACAGGTTCTTAAAAGCGCCTACATAGGCAAGCATAACAGCGATTATTACGTTTAATAAATTAAATACGGTACAGATATTGTCCTTTAATATCCGGGGTATGGTTTTGGTTGCTTTATTCATGTATATAATTTTATGCAGAAGAAGAGTTTTTTAATACAATAATTATACGTTAAGAATCAGAGAAAAATTGATGAATTGTCAACCTAAATAAAAATATGGTTGACAATTAGAAAATTAACCACTATACTTCAAAAGGAATTTATAGGAGGAAACCTCATAAAGAGGAAAAAGAAAAAATGGCAAAAAAATATTTTAACACTAAATCAATCGTATTAATGGCATTGTTTGCTGCACTTTTATGTGTGTCTGCATATATCAGCATTTCATTACCTATTCCGGGAGCACCACATCTTACATTGGTAAACTTTATGGTCTTACTTATATCTTTTGTGCTTCCTGCATTTCAGCCGGCACTTGTAGTTGCAGTATGGATGCTTCTTGGAATCGTCGGCGTTCCTGTATTTATCGGAGGTGCCACAGGAATCGGATACCTTATCGGACCATGGGGCGGATATACATTATCATTTATCGTAGTTGCGATACTTGCTCCTATTGTAAGAGGCAAAAAATACAACCGAATTAAATTTACAATCCTTTCCGTAGCTGCAGCACTTTTAATAGACTTTCTTGGAATGCTCTGGCTTACATTTATTGGCGGACACTCAATCAAGTATTCATTTACATACGGTTTTGTGCCATTCCTTCCATTGGATTTAATCAAGGCTGTTGTTGTTGCACAGATTGTACCGCTGTTCAGAAAAGTTATTGCTGAACAGAGCGAATAGATTTTCTACCACGGATAGCCTGTAGCATATTGGTTAAAGAATGACTATGGGTTGAACCGGCTTCAAAAGGTCAGAACTTTTGAAGCCGGTATTTTTTGCACTTTTTTGTAATTGGGAATGAATTGAATTTATCTTATATTCTGCTATAAATCCACTTAAGCACATCCTCATAAACAATATTTCGGTCAATATCGTTAAGAATCTCATGTCTCATGTCAGGATAAAGCTTTAATGACACATCGGAAATTCCGATGTGTTTGTAGGTGTCATAGACTTTTTTAGGACCTTTACCGTAATTTCCCACAGGGTCACACATTCCCGCAATTACAAAAATAGGGAGTGACTTAGGAATTGATACAAGGTTCTTCGGATTGTCCACATAGTGTAATATTGAAAATAACGTTTTGAAACCATTGCTGGTAAATGGAAAACCGCAAAGAGAATCTTCGTTGTATTTTTTAAGAACATCGTCATTACGGACAACCCAGTCGTTCTTTCCTGTGGGATTGGCTATTTTTTTATTATAGCCGCCGAAAGAAAGACGGTTAATCAGCCCGGACTTATTATGTCCCTTTGAAAAAATGCCGGAAATTGAGGATAAAATCTTACCAAAACCTGTAACAATGGCAGGCTTCGTTCCTGTTCCGCAGATAATTGCACCACGGATACCTTTTCCGTACATGGTAAGATATTTTCTCGCAATAAATGAACCCATACTGTGACCAAGTATAAAATAAGGAAGTCCAGGATATTCGCCCTCAGTCATCTTCTTAAGGCGGTGGACATCACGGACCACAATTACATCTGCATTATCTTTTGCAAAATAACCCAATTCCTCGGATAATACGGTAAGACCATGTCCCAGATGGTCATTGCCGACTACAATAAAACCGTTGTCACACATAAAAGATGCAAATTCATCATATCGTTCCATATGTTCCTGCATACCGTGAATAATCTGTAATATGCCCTTTACGGGAACGTTGTCATTCTGCCACTTATATGCCTGGCATTTGTGTATACCGTCTCTTGACAGGTATGTAAATCTTGATTTAGTAACCATACACCCTCCAAAATTTTTTATGAACTCATTATATCATAAACATTGATTTTTTAAAACGAATATTATAAAATTAGCTGTGATTATAATTTTTATGGAGGAAAGATATGATCGAATTAAGTAAAAACGGCGTATATCTCGTTAATGGAACACAGGTTGTTGATGAGAACAACTTAGAGGAACTTAAAGCATTAACAGGAAGCGTACCGGTTAAAGAAGATGCGGCGAAGAACACTATTGCTTACGGAATCCTTGAATCCCACAATGTTTCGGGAAATATGGACAAGCTTCAGATAAAGTTTGATAAATTGACATCTCATGATATCACATTTGTAGGTATAATCCAGACCGCAAGAGCCAGCGGACTCGAGAAGTTCCCTATTCCTTATGTACTTACCAACTGTCATAACAGTCTTTGTGCGGTAGGCGGTACAATTAATGAGGATGACCATATGTTTGGTCTTACCTGCGCCAAGAAATACGGCGGAATTTATGTACCACCTCATCAGGCAGTTATTCACCAGTTCGCAAGGGAAATGCTTGCCGAGAGCGGTAAGATGATTCTTGGTTCTGACAGCCATACAAGATACGGAGCTCTTGGTACAATGGCAGTCGGAGAAGGCGGACCTGAACTTGTTAAACAGTTATTATGCAAGACATACGATATAGACCGTCCGGGTGTTGTGGCAATTTACCTTACGGGAGAACCTGTGAAGGGTGTTGGTCCGCAGGACGTTGCAATTGCCATTATCGGAGCAGTATTTGCTAACGGTTATGTTAAGAATAAAGTAATGGAATTTGTAGGTCCCGGCGTATCTAACCTCAGTGCCGATTTCAGAATCGGTGTGGATGTTATGACAACAGAGACAACCTGTCTTTCATCAATCTGGAGAACAGATGATAAGATTAAAGACTTTTATGATATACATGGAAGAAGCGAAGCATACAAAGAACTTAATCCGGGTGCCGTTACTTATTATGACGGAGCAGTATTTGTTGAACTTGACAAGATTAAGCCAATGATTGCAATGCCATTCCATCCAAGTAACGCTTACACAATAGAAGAACTTAATGCCAACCTTGAAGATATTCTTCATGACTGTGAGCAGAAAGCGAAGATAAGTTTTGGAGATAAGGTACAGTTCAATCTTACCAATAAGATTAAAAACGGCAGACTTTATGTTGACCAGGGTATTATCGCAGGCTGTGCCGGCGGCGGATACGAAAATATCTGTGATGCGGCAGACATATTAAGAGGCAAATCAATCGGTGCCGATGAATTTACGCTCAGCGTATATCCTGCAAGTACACCTATTTATGTTGAACTTGCAAGAAACGGCAGACTTGCAGACCTTATGGCGACAGGTGCGATTGTTAAGACAGCATTCTGCGGACCTTGTTTCGGTGCCGGAGATACACCTGCCAACAACGCGTTTTCTATCAGACATTCAACAAGAAACTTCCCTAACAGAGAAGGCTCTAAGATACAGAACGGTCAGGTTGCTTCGGTTGCTCTTATGGATGCACGTTCAATCGCCGCAACAGCGGCTAACAAGGGATTCCTTACGGCTGCAACAGATATGGATGTGGAATACACAGGACCTACATATCATTTTGATAAGACAATATATGAAAACAGAGTTTTTGACAGTAAGGGAGTTGCAGACCCTGAACAGGAAATACAGTTTGGTCCTAATATCAAGGACTGGCCACAGATGGTAGAACTTCCTGAAAACCTTATAATCAAGGTTGTATCGGAGATTCATGACCCTGTAACAACAACGGATGAACTTATTCCTTCAGGAGAGACTTCTTCATTCAGATCTAACCCACTTGGACTTGCGGAGTTTACGCTTTCAAGAAAAGATCCTGAATATGTCGGAAAAGCTAAAGAAATACAGAAGGCAGAAAAAGCAAGAGAAGCAGGACAGTGTATGGGTGAAGCTGTACCTGAACTCAGGGAAATTATGCATAAGATTAAGGAAAGCTACGATGTATGTAAGGATAATACAGGTGTAGGAAGTACAATTTTTGCGGTTAAACCAGGTGACGGTTCGGCAAGAGAACAGGCAGCATCATGCCAGAAGGTACTTGGCGGATGGGCCAACATTGCTAATGAATATGCCACAAAGAGATACAGAAGTAACCTTATTAACTGGGGTATGCTTCCATTCATAATTGATAAAGGTGAATTGCCATTTGCTAACGGAGACTATATTTTCATTCCGGGAATCGCCAAGGCTGTTAAGGATAAAGCCTCAGTGATGAAAGCTTATGTAGTCAACAAAGGAATGAAAGAATTTGAGCTTAAGATGGATCCGTTGACAGATGATGAGCGACAGATAATACTTGATGGTTGTTTAATCAATTATTATAAATCACACTAATCATTCAATAGGAGGAAAAGGACAGAATGAATTACACAATTGAAGGCGGTACATTGCCAACACTTATTTTGAACCTCGAAGCAGGCGAAACAATTATGACAGAAGGAGGAGCAATGTCGTGGATGTCTCCTAATATGCTGATGGAGACAACTACCAATGGTGGTTTTGGTAAGATGATGGGAAGAATGTTCAGCGGTGAAAAATTATTTATGAACCGTTATACAGCACAGGGTGGTCCGGGAATGATTGCCATGGCATCAAGTTTACCGGGAAGCATCAAACCATTTGAGATTGTTCCGGGCAGAGAGCTTATCTGTCAGAAATCATCATTTCTTTCATGCACACCGGGCATTGAACTTTCAGTAGCTTTCCAGAAAAGGCTTGGAGCAGGTTTCTTTGGCGGCGAAGGATTTATTATGCAGAAATTATCAGGTCAGGGACTTGCATTTATTGAAATTGACGGATATTGCAAAGAATATGAATTGGCACCCGGTCAGCAGATTATTCTTGATACCGGTTATCTTGCGGCAATGGAAGCAACATGTACAATGGATATTAAGTCAACAGGCGGCGTTAAGAATGCTTTATTTGGTGGAGAAGGTTTCTTTAACACGATTGTAACAGGTCCTGGTAAAGTATACGTTCAGTCAATGCCAATGAGCAAAATGTTTGGCGCGTTAGGATCAACTAACAAATAATAACCGATATACGGATAGTTTTTACGGAAGCGGCATGATCTTTTGGATTATGCCGCTTTTTATATATAAAAATGTAATAAATAACAGCTTCCCGGAATATATTATTAAAAAAGGTGTTTTTTATGCTTAATTATTTATGGGCATTTATGGTTCTTGCAGGGACTTTGTATGGCATGATAACAGGTAATGTGGATAAAATAACAGATGCACTTCTTACAGGAGGTGGATCTGCGATTGATATGGCAATGACATTGTTTGGAGTTGTTGCACTTTGGACGGGGTTAATGAACATTGCCATGAAAAGCGGTCTTATTAACTGTATACAGGAAAAATTGTCGCCGGTTGTAACATTTCTTTTCCCCTCCGTTCCTAAGGAACATAGAGCAAGAAAATATATAACCGTTAATCTTGTTTCTAATTTTCTTGGATTAGGTGTAGCAGCAACTCCGGCGGGGCTTAAGGCGATGGAAGCACTTTCTGACTTACAGGATGATAAGGCGGGAGAACATATAACATCTATGTCCTCTGCCATGTGCGCCTTTCTTGTAATAAATATTTCCTCAATCCAGCTTATTCCGATAACAGTAATTGCTTATCGGGCACAGTATGGAAGCATTAATCCTGCGGGAATAATAATACCCGGTATAATAGCAACTTCGGTAAGCACACTGGCCGGAATTATTTTTGTAAAAATAATGGAAAAGAAAGATAAAATTGTACATAAAAACAACAGATAATGGTATAATGAGGAAGAAAAACGTTAATGAACAACAGGAGGAAATCTTATGAAAATTTTATTTTATGATGCAAAACAATATGATATCGAATCTTTTAACAAACAGCTAAAAGATTATCCTGAAATCACAGTTGACTATATAGAGACAGATATAAATGAAAGAACAGCATCTCTCGCGGATGGGTATGATGCCATATGTGCGTTTGTAAGTTCTGACCTTGGGAAGAATACAATAAAAACATTGGGAGAAAAGGGCGTCTCACTTATTCTTATGAGATGCGCGGGTTATAATAATGTTGACCTTGCCACTGCCGATGATCTGGGTATTACAGTGCTTCGTGTTCCGGGATATTCGCCTGAAGCAGTAGCAGAACACGCCATGACACTTGCTATGTGTGTTAACAGAAGAATTCATAAAGAATATATAAAGGTAAGAGAGAATAACTTCAGCCTTGTGGGACTCAAGGGACTTAATTTTTACGGAAAAACAGCGGGTATAATCGGAACAGGCAAGATAGGAGCGGCAATGGCAAGAATCTGTCACGGATTTGGGATGAAAGTAATAGCTTACGATAAGTACCCTAACAAAAATCTTGATTTTATAGAATACAAAGAGTTAGAAGAAGTTTTACGGGAATCTGACCTTATATCTTTACATTGCCCGCTTACTGTGGAGAATTATCATATGATTAATGCCAAGACTATTTCTCTTATGAAGGATAATGTTATTTTTGTAAATACGTCAAGAGGCGAACTTGTTGACACGGAAGACCTGATTGCGGGCATAAGATCAAAAAAATTCCACGGCGTGGGTCTTGATGTGTACGAGGAAGAAGGACACAATGTATTTGAGAACAGGGAGGAGGATATCCTTGAGTCTTCAATTACAGCAAGGCTTCTTTCATTCCCTAACGTAATTATAACCTCCCATCAGGCTTTTTTTACTGAAGAAGCCCTTGAAGCAATAAGCAGGACAACCCTTGATAATGCTATGGATTTCAAGAAAGGCTCAATCAATCAGATGAATCAGGTAAAGTAACCGGAATACGGAGGAAATGATGAGAATAGAATATATCCGCATCAGTAATTTTAAATCAATAGATAATCTGGAAATTAAAGATATAGAAAATGCACTTATTCTCGTAGGACAGAATAATACAGGAAAAAGTACGGTAATAGATGCAATAAGAGCGGTATGTGGTGACTACAAAATACAATTCGATGATTTTGATGACAGTGGTGCCAATATCGAAATAAGCATAAGACTCAGAATTTTTGACAGTGACCTTGCCAATCTTCAAAAAATGGGATTGGTCAGCCGCTGCCGGAGATATGAACCATGGCTCAGGGAATTTGGAGAACGGCTTCCGTCCTATGTTCCGGATGGAGAAGAATTTGACGAACCTGATGGCGGCGTGTTATCGTTTACCTTTTATGCCAATAGGACAGGAAAAGTAAGGTGGGATGACGGTTTTCATAAAAATAACCAGTGGATTTCAACAATTTTTCCAAAAATATATTACTTGGATGCGGAGAGAAACCTTACCGTATTTTCCAGGGATATGCTTTTTTTGCAGGAAAATGAGGAAATGAAATGTATGAAAGCAGGATGTTGTATTTTTGAGCATGCCAAAAAATGCAACCATTGTTTTTCCTGTATTGGCCTTATAAACAGAAAAACGGTGGAGGAATTGACCGCCTTTGAGACTTCAAAGCTTCTTGAATATAAGACATATCAGATGAATCTTGATGAGTTTTCGGCAAAGGTGAACAGGATATACAGAAGAAACGGAGGACAGGACACCATTGTATATTCAATGAATAATGATTTGGAAAGCATGCTTACCGTGAACACGGAGATTCATACAGATGCAGGCGGATTTACAAGGCCTGTATCATATATGGGACGGGGAATGAGAAGCATATACATGCTGTCCCTTCTGGAAGCAGATCTGGATGATAGTAATTATCCATGCATCATAATGATGGAAGAACCTGAAATGTCATTACATCCTACATTACAAAAAAAGTCAGGGGATATTCTTTATCGTCTTTCCAAAAAACACCAGGTTATTTTTACAACACATTCGCCTAATCTTCTCCCTAATTTTAACAGCAGGCAGATAAGACAGATGGTCTGTGACAGGGAAGGAAGGTCCGTGGTTAAGGAAAAGACGGATATAAGTGTCATTTTGTCAGATCTGGGATATACGGCAAACGATCTGATGAATGTGAACTTTGTTTTTATTGTTGAGGGAAAACAGGATAAGAGCAGACTTCCTATTCTTCTAAAAAAATATTATAGTGAGATGTATGACGAAGATGGCAATCTCAGCAGGGTTGCGATAATTACTACCAACAGTTGTACTAATATTAAGACCTATGCCAACCTTAAATATATGAATCAGGTATATATAAGAGACCAGTTCCTGATGATAAGGGACGGTGACGGCAAAAATCCAAAAGAATTGAGAAAACAGCTTTGCAGGTATTACGAGGAGCAGGATTTACGGGACGTAGACCATCTCCCGAGAGTAACGGAGAAGAATGTCCTTATATTAAAATACTATTCTTTTGAAAACTATTTTCTTAATCCCGCGATAATGGCAAAATTAGGTGTCATTAAGTCAGAATCAGATTTTTACAAAATATTTCTTCAGAAATGGAAAGAATATCTGAACAGGATAAGGAGCGGAATACATTTAAAACAGATTATGGGACATGATCTGCAAAGTATACAGGATGTAAAAGATAATATGGAACTTATAAAACGCTATATGCGGGGACATAATGTTTTTGATATTTTTTACGGAAGATATAAAAACAGCGAAACCGAATTGCTTACAAAATATGTTGAGCTTGCACCAAGGGAAGACTTTGCGGATATTCTTAATTCAATAGACCGTTTTATTATATTTGAAAGTAGAAAAAAATAATATGTTAGTGTATAATTACATGACATAGGATACGCAGATACAAAATCATAAAATTTAAGAGGTGACATATGGACGACAACTGTGTTAAAACAGAAGAAACGGGAACATCCGGCAGAAAAAGATTTAAGCTGCCTAATAAATATCTGACAATCGGTCTGGTTGCATTTATTGTAGTTGCAGCATGTATTTTATTTTATTATTTATTTTTTGAAGATAAGTCACTGTTTGGATTTTTCAAAATATCAATCCAAAGCGTAAGGGCATTTATAATAGGTGCGGTTCTGGCATATCTGCTTAAGCCGATATGTGCTATTTTTGAAAACTGGCTTGGCAAGGCTTTTGCTAAATTAAAGAATAGAAAGCGGGCAAAAAATCTGCAGATTAATATAGCAATAGGGTGTACGGCAATATTGTTTGTTGCACTTGTATATGTTCTTTTTGCAGCCATTATTCCTGAGGTAATAGACAGTGTAATGACTATATCTGAGAATGTTCCGGGATGGCTTCAGAATATTTCGGACTGGCTGACAAAGCTTGCAAAGAATAATGCGAATATGCAGGCACAGATTAAAGACTTTTTTACGAATTTCTCAGACAAAGTTGTGGAATTTCTCAATGAATTCCTTATAAAGGGCGGCAAAACAGAGATTGTGATTTCAGGTGTTACGAACAGCCTTAAAAGCATACTTGTACTTCTTAAAGATATACTTGTCGGTGGTGTTTCATGTATATACATTCTTCATGAACGTAAGAAATTCGCAGCCCAGGGTAAGATGCTTGTATACAGCATTTTTAAAGGAAAATGGGCGGACAAGGTTATGGAAGAAATCAAGTATACAGATAAGATGTTCAGTGGATTTATTAATGGTAAAATAATAGATTCCATTATCATAGGTATACTCTGTTTCATTGTTACATCACTTTGCAGAATACCATATGCTTTGCTTATAAGCGTTTTTGTAGGCATTACCAATATTATTCCGTTTTTCGGACCTTTTATCGGAGCAATTCCGTCGGCACTTATTGTCCTTATGATAAGCCCTATAAAGTGCCTGTATTTTATCATAATAATTGTGGCAATCCAGCAGTTTGACGGTAATATTCTCGGACCTAAGATACTCGGCAACAGTACAGGACTTTCAAGTTTCTGGGTACTCTTTTCCATTACATTTTTCGGCGGTATATGGGGATTTGCCGGAATGGTTTTAGGTGTACCTGTTTTTGCAGTACTCTATGATATTATAAGAAGACTTGTGAAAAAGGGCCTTGATAAGAGAAACAGAACAGAAATGTATGATGAATACGAACTTGACAGGCATATAGAGATTCAGGAAAGAGCAGAAGCTAAGGCAAAGAGGGTAAGCAGACTTACCAGATTTAAGTCATATAAAGTTCATCCTGATGATGATAAGAATAAAAATTAATAATTATCAAAGTAACCGGAGCATAGAATAGTAGTAATTCTATGCTCCGGTTATTTTATGAAAATAATAATATATCTTTCGGAATTTATGATTCCGATTACTGCAATTTTTATTGTGGGTTATGGTCTGATAAAAAAACAGAAAGTCTATGAACAGTTTATTGATGGGGCAAAGGACGGACTGGGGACTGTCCTTTCAATAATTCCTACACTTATTGGATTAATGATAGGTGTTAAGGTTATAAGCGCATCCGGTCTGTTATTGTGGATTGCCAAGGCCATCGGAAAATATACTACACATATCGGAGTACCGGCGGATGTGATTCCGATTATTATAGTAAGATTTTTCTCATCAAATGCAGCAAATACATTATGCCTGGATTTATTTGAGCGGTGTGGGACGGATTCTTATGAGGGATTCCTCGTGAGTATCATTATGAGCTGTACGGAGACAATATTTTATACTTTAAGTGTATATGCTACGGCGGCAAAGGTTACCAAAACACGATGGACTCTTGCAGGAGCATTTATAGCAACAATGGCAGGAGTTGCTGCAAGCGTAGTTATTACGAGTATGGTAATATAAAAAAAGAAGCCCTTGGCGTATGGTATATTATACGTCAGGGGCTCCCATATTATATGTCAAATACCCCACAAACTGTAGTAAGTTAAAAAAGTAAATAAGTATACTTTGGTATGCCGATAGGATTTTACTACAGTTCTCTTTGAATAAGTGAAGAGCTAATAATTATCTTCATAGTATAATTTTAGCATAAAAAACTTTTTTTAAAAGGGGTGATGCGCAAATGGTAAAAATATTGCAAATTTTGTATTTTTTGGAGGTTTTCGTGAACGTCTGTGACCGAGAATGACGGAAAAAGACCGAGAATGACTGAGAATGACCGACTTAGACCTAAAAAACAGTGAATATATTCACAATATAATCCCTTTTTCACTTTATAGGAAATTTCTCAAATCGTCAGAAATGGTGTATAATGAACTGGAAATAAAAAATGACATGACAAAAGAGCGAATGTGTTGGATTCGCCATGACGTTGTTTATGAAGTTTTTTTTGTGGTAAACTTCTAAAACCAACATAGAGGTACCACATTTGGAACAACAGAGAGGGTCGTATCCGAAAGAGAGCAGAATGGACTGCCGCCAGTCCTGAATAGAACGTATGAAACGTTGTTTTTCAGCAGAAACACATTTACGGAGCTTCTTTTCCTGCTTATGATGTTTTGCATATATCCCATAGTAGCGGAGCATTTTGAAATGTTTTTCGGGGATATGGACAATCAGTTTTTTGATGAAGTCCAAAGCAGGGATGGTTTCGGTAACAGTTTTGTCATCTTCGTGTCTGGTAATGAAAAAGTTACATTTTCACCGTCATAATGATCAATACGGGATGTAGCAATAACAGGTCTGCCGAGATATCGGCTGATGTATTTAATGGTAATATCAGGGGTGCAGAGATTCGGCTTTACACGAACATAAAACCCATCCGCGTGATTCGTGTACATTTCATTTTTAACTTTACGAAAAGATGGGCCAATACAGGAAACAAGCTGCTCAAGCAGTACTTTACGGAAGGCATTCCGAAGAAAGTTATAATCAAAATGTTTGACAGGGCGCCATGGGATGATATAGCCGGCGCCGCCTTCGGAAATGAGGGCGTGGATGTGGGGATTCCATTTTAGATCACGCCCAAAGGTGTGAAGGACACAGATGAATCCGGGGGTAAAGTTTTCAGCTTTATTCATTTTGGAAAACATGCGGAGGATAACATCGCGGACAGAATGGAATAAACAATTTAAGAGAGATCTGTCCTTAAGAAAATAATCACGAAGTTCTTTCGGGATAGTGAATACACAATGGCGATGAACACAGGCAACGAGCTTGCAGGACATATGGAAAGAACGGAGCTGATTGTATTTGTTTCCGCAGGAAGGGCAAAAACGGCTTTTACAGCGAAAGGGAACAAATTTAAGATTGCCACAGTGAGGACAGCCATACATAGCACCACCGTGGGAAGGGTCGCCACAATGGATCATCTTGTTGACATTTTCAATGACAGCAGGACGAGGATGGAGTTCGTAAATGATATGTTCATAATAATCGGTAAAGATGGATTGTAATATATTCATAATAGAATTTTACAATAAAGAAGAACATAAGAAAACCCCTTCCCCTCATGAATGAGGGGCTAGGGGAGTTGAGAGTGTCGAAGACACTTTTTTAAGGAGTTTGGTGAAACTCAACCTGACATAATGAATACCGTATCATAAGCGGAAAAGGCAACCGAGTTCTGTTTTGGTCAACTCGGTTGCCTTAATTTAATCACATAAGTCTATCACAGATAGTTGATGGGAATAACACGGTCATTGCTTTTCAGTGTGATAAGCCTGTCATAAAGACAAATCACTCCGCCCGGGCCACGCTCAGTGCCGGGGATCTTGTCGAGCAAATTGAATGCATCCATATCCTTCTTCTGTGGATCCGCATGCTTTTTCATTTCGAGAGGATACAGTGTTCCGTTTTCTTCGATCACAAGATCAATCTCATTCATATCTTTGTCTCGATAGAAATACAGCGGCGGTTCAACGATTCCCTTGTTATAATAACTCTTAATGATCTCGGAAATCACGAAGCTCTCAAAGAAAGCGCCGGCCATAGCGCCGTTTTTCAGAACATCCGGCGTATTCCACCGTGTAAGGTAGGCCGCCAGCCCGGTATCCAAGAAATACAGCTTTGGAGTCTTCACTGCACGCTTGGTGATGTTGTTTGAGTATGGCTTCAGCAGATAAACAATGTTGGAAGTCACAAGAATCGAAAGCCATCGTTCCGCCGTCGGCTGACTGATCCCGACATCCCGCGCCATAGAGGCAAGGTTGACGAGCTGCCCGGTGGACGCTGCGGCAGCAGTCATAAAGCGAGTGAATTTTACGGTGTCTCCGATCTCAGACAGATCTCGAACATCGCGTTCAATATAGGTTCGCACATATGCACCATAAAACATCTGCCAATCAAAATCCGGATTCTCACAGAGTTCCGGCATAGAGCCGCGGTGGATCATCTTCCATACATCCTCGTATGGAATGTTGGCAAGCTGCTTTTTGCGCTCATCAAAATACTCATCCGTAGGCAGAAACGGTGTGTCATTGGAAACACCGTACCACTCGCGCAAAGAAAAACCAAGCAGAGTTACCAGTCCGATTCTGCCGGATAGTGATTCGCTGACGCCCTTCATCATTTGAAACTGCTGAGAGCCGCACATGAAAAACTGCCCTTTTTTATGTTCCCGGTCTATAAACATCTTGATCTGAGAAAACAATTCCGGTGCCTTCTGGATTTCATCAACAAACACCGGAGGCGGATTGTCTTTGAAAAAGGTACCGCTTTGCTCCTGTGCAGCCGCACGGACAATCAGATCGTCGAGAGTTGCATAGTTCATCCCTTCTGTAATGCGCTGAAGCATAGTGGTTTTACCGACCTGCCGCGGGCCGGCGACAAGGATCGCGCCAAACATTTTGGAAAGCGTATTCACCGTTGCTTCTGCATGTCGTTTAATATATTCCATAAAACCTCTCCTTTCGGCTGATTTAATATCCGATATTATTATAGCCGGATTTCTTGAAAAAAATCAACCGACTTCACGAATTTTTTTCAAATTCATTGTGGTACAAGATTGAAATCCGGCAGCTTTGAAAGGTAAAAATAATTCGCACTTATAGTTCAAAAATTTAAGCCGATTTCTTTGCTATAAGGTAAAATAAAAGAAAAAACTTTATCGCAAAGGAAGAAAAAATGAGCAGAGAACAGGAAAGAGCCAAAAGAAAACTGGAAAAGAATCCGATTGTTGAATGCAATAGGATTTAAAACAAATATTACCCGGAATTATTTAAGAAATTTAGTGAAGTAAAAGATCTGCGAAACCAAAGTTATATCGACAATTCTGTAAAAACTATGCTTGGGACTCTCCCTCATGGAGTTACGGAAAATCATTTAATGATGCCAGAGTGTTTAATAAGTGGCAAGTCATCATAGATGCTACAGCAGAAAAAATGATTATTATCTGAGTCGATGTTATAACCGGGGGGAAGCAGATGGAAAATAGAAAATCAAGGATTCAACCGACAGAAACACTGGCAGGGAAATATAGAGCATGCATGCAGTTGGAATGAAAAGGCACAGAAGAATCACTATCTGATGGAGCAGATAGCTGATTTCATAAAACAACTTTATGAGTATTATTACTTGAAAGAAAATGAAATAAAAAAATATATCTCCTGAATTGTTAGCCAGCTTTGGACGGCAACTAACAAAAATAGAAGATATAACAGTTGAGCTGTGTAGAACAGTTCTAAACTAATTAGATTTTAGCAAAGAAGGTGAGGCTTGCCAAGAGGAAAATACAAATTTATACACATTTTTTAGATAAGGAATCAGTGTAATAATTCAATGTGGATAACGGTAGGCTATAAAATATATTTACCTTTCAAAGCTGGCGAAAATTTTGCAAAGTTTACAAATAAATTTTTTTATGATAGGATAATAATGTAAAAAAAGTTGAAGGTAGTATGAGATAATTAAAGGGAATTTCATAAAACTTTCAACCATAGTTACGGAAGCTATGGCTTTTTTTATGCCATGAATACGGAAGGAGTAAAGTCTATGATTAAAAACAAGAAAGCAAAGAGGTTACTGGCGGGAGTTCTGGGGATGGCAACATTACTGGTTGTTTTCCTCGTGGGTTGCGGAAAAAAGGACGATAATTTAAAAGATAATAAATATATAAAAGTCCTTCCGGATAGAATAAAAGATGACGAGTATATTATATGTACAAATACATATAACATGAACATAATTGACGGAATAAGCTCTTACACAAGTGTAGTACTCAAAGTATTGTCGGACAAACCCATTGAAAGCAAAGATGTAAATGCAGAAGTGGCGACAAATAACGGGTATGAAGTGTCATGTTCGGAGAGCCAGTTATGTGAAGGATTATTTGATGAGTATATATGCCTTATATATAACAACACGGACTGGAAAGAATTTAGTGAACTGGAATTAAGTAACCCGGAAGAATTTGCTAAAATGAAGGAAGAAATTACCGGGGAATATTCAAGACTTAAAGAGTCTGATTTTCCAAGTTATTATGTCACAAATATAACGGTTAGTTTTAATGACATAAAAGAAGAAGAGGTAATTAACAGCATTGATGTTGATATAAAAGGAAATAAGAAAACCGTTGATATAGGTAATGTCAGGCTGATAAAGTTGGATGAGGAGTTCGATGTTGGAGAATACGCATTGGAAGCCAACGGTATATTTATCGGCATGGTTAACATACAGCCAAATAAGGACGGAACCATCAAACCACCTAGACTTGAGTATAATGCCAAAGATGATGTAATTATTAAAAATATCAGTCTCATTGCTCCAACCGAAGGAACAACAATTGACAGCATTGAAGTTGAGAGCCTGGCAGATGACAATGCCATAAGCCAGAAATGGAAAGACGGTATGGAACTGCCTGTTAAAGCAGGAGAAACAATCGGCATGGATATAGTCCTCAAAGATGAAGAATTTGTAGGAAAATTAGCTTATACAGTCAATGAAGAGGTTCTTGTTGAATATGAGCAGAACGGTAATCTGTATGCAACAAAGGTTGGAATCAACTGTGAAACCAGACATTCGGAACAGTTATTATATGCAATATATAAAGATAATTTAGGCGAAAAGGTACAGGAATATTTTAAAGAATATCTGAAGCGGTAGGGAACATTATGGCTAAGAAGAATACTATTTTTAAACTGACGGTAATTACGGTTATTCTGTTACTTTTCCTTGCTCCGATTATTATATTGTATAAACTTTCAGGAAGCGAAAAGAAAAGCTATATCCAGGATACCTATTACGAATATAAAGAAGCGGCATACGGAGAACCTATACGGGTAACAAGGGCAGATATTGAATATTATGTTACTACGGATGGAGTAATTTCGTCATCAGAATATATAACAATAGATATAAAAGATATTGAAAGTGATAATATACTGGTGCAGCCGGGTAATGAAATATATAAAGACAAAGAAATAACCACAGGTCAGAAAATAATAAAAGCACCATGCAACGGAATAGTGGAGTCGGTGGATACAGGCAACAGAATCCGTGTATTATCATTTGATAAACTGCAATTGGTGACGAACATTCCTATTGATAAATTGAATTACATAAAAGAAAGTAAGTCATTATCGTTTAATGAAAATGAAAAGCTTACGGTAAGGGAAATATCAAATATTGCACAGGGCAATAAAGTAAAAGTTGTATTTGATATTGACAGTAAATCATATATGTATGGCGAGGAATTACCTGATATTAAGATATATACCGACAAGGTATATTCTGAAGTACTTGTTGTTAATAAAAACTGTGTATATAAAAAGGGCAACTCCTATTATGTAAGAGTTCTTGATGAAAACGGATATTATATTAACGAGCAGGAAGTAAAGGTAAGTCTTGAAACAGAAGAATACATGGCAATATCCGGAGTTGAAGAGGGTACAATATGTGATTCCGGATATAAAGCATTTATCCGGCAGGAGGATGGTAATGGCGGTTGAAAAAGTATGCATTGACTTAAAAAATATTACAAAAAGCTATGAGACCCCTGTATTAAAAGATATATCATTACATATTACAAATAGCGATTACATTGCAATTGTAGGAATGTCAGGAGCCGGAAAATCCACACTTATGAATATAATCGGACTTATCGAAGGGTATGATTCGGGAACGTATGAATTTGACGGAGAATTAATTAACAACAAACTGGATTATGCAAAAATAAGAAGAGAAAAGATAGGTTTTATTTTTCAGGCTTATAATCTGATTCCTACGTTGACCTGTAAAGAAAATATAGAATTGCCCTCATTATATTCAAGGACCGGTCCGCAGGATATAGATTTGCTCTCCGGTATCCTTAATATTTCTCATTTGTTAGATAAAAAGACAGCCTATCTGAGTGGTGGTGAAAAGCAGAGAGTTGCAATTGCAAGGGCTCTTGTGCTTAATCCGTCATTAATAATTGCCGATGAACCCACAGGTAATCTTGACGAAGTAAATACAAAAGAGGTTCTCAATATACTGAAAAATGAGAATGAAAAAGGACGGGCTATAATAGTTATTACGCACGATATGAAGGTTGCATTAAATGCAAAACGCAGATATCGTCTGGAGGAAGGTGTGTTACGTGAAATTACTTAAACACTCGGCTGCAATGATAAAAAAGACCTTCAGAAACTATATGATGCTTTCCATAACGGTATTTCTGACATTTACATTTTTACTCGGTTTTCTTATTTATACGGATTCGGGAATTTATAACAAATATAAAGAATTAATGGGAAATGATTACAAGGTAATCTTGTCCCATAACCGTATGGACTCTGATTCCGGCAACAAAATAAATATATTAACGTCGAGACTGGAAGAAATGGGTGACACTCATTTTTACTATATAAAAAAGACACTGGCAAGAGATACTTACGGGAATCAATGCCGGGTTCAGATTCTGCCTAATTATGTATGGGCGGTTTTTGAATATGGTAATGTGGGTGTGGAGCGTGTAGAGATGAACGGTGAAAAAAGCTTTGCATTAAAACAGGGCGAAGCACTTGTTTCTGACAGAATGTATGAGAATCTTAAGAAATCTTTTGACAGAGAACCTGAAATCAGCATGGTTTTTGAAAAAGAAGGAAACAATAAAAAGATATATAAGTTCAACATAGTAGGAACATATACACCTAAACAGTATGAGAATACACAGGAAACAGGAGTCGAAGACCCGATATACATAAGTGGTGTAGGGATTGATGATTCCGAATATGAGATACACAATTATCAGACCGTAATAAGAACCGATAAACCATCATTGGTTATAAACTGCCTTAAAAGCATGAATATGTCGATAATGAATGTGATGGATGAACAGAATAATGCTATAAAAGAAGAAAACATTGTTATAAGGAATAAGTACATAATAGCAGCAGTTTTGTTCGTGATTCTGGGTATTAATCTTTATAGTGCGTTTTCCAATGCACTTAATGAAAGAAAATACGAAATAGGAATAAAAAGGGCAATAGGTGCAGGCAAAAAAGATATTATGATGCAGTTCCTGACAGAAGGCATTATTGTAATGGGAATAAATATATTTTTATCCATTGTGGCTTCGATTAATATTTTTGTGATTTATAAAGCAATAATGTTCTATGCAAAGGGCTACAGATATGTAATCTGTCTGTCCGGACAGTCGGTAATTTTATATGCTGTATTGACGGTATCGATTTCTGCTTTGTTCAGTACATTGTTTGCATACAAGTGTACAAGAGTTGAAATTGTCAAATATCTTAAAGAATGAAAACAGTGACCTATTGTAAAAAATGACTTTTCGTTATAAAATAAAAGTGTTTTTAAATACACAACGAGAGGTAAAACACAATGAAAACAAGAGTAACAGAATTACTTGGAATTGAGTATCCTATTATTCAGGGCGGTATGGCATGGGTAGCTGAGAGCCATCTTGCAGCAGCGGTTTCAGCAGCAGGAGGACTTGGAATTATCGGTTCTGCCACAGCACCGGCTGAAGTTGTCAAAAACTGGATTAAAGAAATTAAGAATACAACAGACAAACCATTTGGTATTAATATTATGCTTATGAGCCCTTATGCCGATGAGGTTGCACATCTGGCAGCAGAAGAGAAGGTTGCAGCCGTTACAACAGGCGCAGGTAATCCGGGCAAATATCTTAAGCTTTGGAAGGATGCAGGTGTAAAGGTTATGCCGGTTGTTGCATCAGTTGCAATGGCAAAGCTTATGGAAAGAGGCGGAGCCGATGCGGTTATCGCAGAAGGCTGTGAGTCAGGCGGACATATCGGTGACATTACAACAATGGCACTTTTGCCACAGGTTGTAGATGCAGTTTCAATACCTGTAATCGGAGCCGGAGGAATCGGTGACGGCAGAGGTGTTGCGGCAGCATTTATGTTAGGAGCCGAAGCTGTCCAGATGGGAACAAGATTTGTTGTTGCAGATGAATCAATAGTCCATGATAATTATAAGGATAAAATTATCGCATCTAAGGACATAGATTCAGCCGTTACGGGAAGAAGCACAGGACATCCTGTACGTTGTATCCGTAACAAACTTACCAAAGAATATATTAAGCTTGAAGAAAGCGGTGCATCAGTTGACGAAATCGAGAAATTTGCGGCAGGTTCACTCCGCAAAGCGGTTGTTGACGGAGACGTTGTATACGGAAGTGTTATGGCAGGCCAGATTGCCGGAATGATTAAGAAGAGACAGTCATGTAAAGAGATAATAACAGAGCTCATGGCTGAGACAGAAGCATTATTTAAAAATGCACCTGCAAGACTTAACTAGGAGGAATATCGCTTATGTTAATGGGAATTAAGGAAATCAAAGAGATTCTTCCACACAGACATCCGTTTCTGCTTGTTGACTGTATAGAGGAACTGGTGCCGGGAGAAAGAGCCGTGGGATATAAGAACCTTACATACGATGAAAGCTTTTTTGCCGGACATTTTCCTGACGAGCCTGTTATGCCGGGTGTGTTAATAGTTGAAGCACTTGCACAGACAGGAGCGGTTGCGGTTCTCTGCCTTCCTGAAAACAAAGGCAAGACAGCCTATTTTGCAGGCATCAATGCTTGTAAGTTTAAAAATAAAGTTGTTCCGGGAGACAGACTCAGACTTGAATGCGAGATTATTAAGAGAAAAGGTCCTGTCGGTGTGGGCAAGGCAACGGCAACGGTTGACGGAAAAGTAGCTGCTGTGGCAGAAATTACTTTTGCAATCGGATAATATTTAAAAATATACTTTCCGCAAGATGAAGATGGGGGAATCTTTTTCTTGCGGAGGATTCATAATTTTAGCCGGTTTGTAATATATATTTTTTTTGGCTATATATTATCAAGCATCAAAAGACGATTGATAAGTTAATTTCAAAAGAAATGTATCATTTTAATGAGATTAAACACGATTGTCAAGATGTAATAAACAATATATGGGATATAACCACATGTATCGAACAACAAAATGAAATAACAATCAGCTATTATAAAATGAATCGAGAATATGTTGAGCGGAGAGTACGCCCGATTGCAATTACATTTACCGATTATTATTTTTATCTGATAGGTTATGGGGAGTCAGAAGGTAATAACTGGTCAATAAGATATTATCGTATTGATCGTATAGTTCATATTATTAAGCACAGAACGAAATTTATAATTCCTAACAGAAAATCATTTGATGAAGGTGATTTAATGAGTAAGATTCAGTTTATGTTTCCGGGAGAATCAAGACATATTAAGTTTGAATTTTCGTGACCATCAGTGCAGGCAATACTGGACAAGATTCCAACTGCCAGACTTGTTGAAATGAAGAATGGTAAAAGTATTATAGAAGCAGATGTATGAATTGTATTTCAGGGAAAAAATGTCAAAAGAAGAATACATGCGACAAAACTTGTCAGGATGCAATGAACTGAAAGCTAGGTATAATAATTTTTAAAGATATTGAGAAACAAAATGGAAAATGCAGCTTAGGATATAAATATATTTTCTGAGCTGCATTTTTATTGGTATGTTTTGTGCTACAAGATTTCAATGCATGTGGAGACTAGTGTATTTGTTGTCTAAGAAATCTTGACTTTTATGATGGTTAGCGGGTGTCTGTTGAAGAAAATGTCCGCATCCTCTGCTTAATCATTTCGAAGGCTCCAGTTTATCTACAGCTTCTGAAAGTTTACTGGCATAGTCTTCATTTCTTGCGATAAATTCTTCTCTCTGGGGTTCTGTCCAGTTCCGATATATGTCATTTTCAATCTGAATAATTTTATATACCGTATTTTCAACAAGGGACTTACCTTTGTCTGTGAGACATATACAGGTATTACGTCCTTTGCCTGCTGTGACAACAAGAATATTTTCTTTTTCCATCCTTTTAACGGATGAATTAACAGTTGTCTTGGTAATACCGGATTCCTTATATAAAGTGCTCTGGGAACAACTGTCACCGTGGACATTAAGCACATACAGAATACTTAATTCACTGTCAGACAGGCTGAATTTCAGAGCGGCTTTGTGATATGAATTGTTAATTGAACCGATTATACGGTTAAAACTTTCAAGAAAAGACTGCATTATTGCACACCTCCTGTTGTATCTTTAGTAATAAGAATATTTTTTCCTCTTGCTCACAATGAAGAAAAGGGAAAGAAGAAGTGACAATGCTTCCGCGGCAATAATTGCAAACCATATTCCCTGACTTCCGAAAATTAACGGTAAAACTATTACGGCAATAACCTGGAATACCAGTGTCCTGAAAAATGATATAATCGCCGAGGTAAGTCCATCATTCAGTGCCGTAAAAAATGATGAAGCATAAATATTAATACCTGCAATCAGGAACGAAGCGGAATATATTGCAAAAGCGCGGGTTGTTGCTTTAAGCAGATCTTTATCATAGCTTACAAATATTTTTGATAGAGGAGCGGCAAGAAGTTCGGCGGTCAGAGTCAGCACTACACTTGAAACAAGTATGATTCTAATACTTTTTTTGAAAAGTCCTTTTAACTCATCCGTATTTCCGGCTCCGTAGTGGTATCCCACAACAGGGGAGCTGCCGATTGAGTAACCAAAAAATATGGAGAGAAAAATATAATTCACATACATGATTACACCGTATGAGGTAACACCGTTATGTCCAAGTAATTTCATTAACTGCCAGTTGTATAACATATTTACGAGTGAAACGGCTACATTGGACATAAATTCGGAAGAACCGTTTGCACAGGATTTGAGAAGAGCTTTTTTGCTGAAGTGCGTCCTGCCAAGGTGCAGTTTGCTCTTCTTTGAAAAGATAAATATGAATAAGGGAATAAATCCACCGATAGCCTGGCTTATACCTGTCGCAACGGCAGCACCAATAACTCCGAATTTAAAAACGGCAACAAACAATGCGTCAAGAATTACATTAACAACACCTGACGCAATGGTGATTATCAGTCCGTAATGAGGTAGCTCGGCAGTTACGAGGAAGCTCTGGAATATATTCATCAACATGAATGGTACAAGTGCAATGAGTATTGTTCTGCCGTATTTTACGCAGTAAGGCAGCATTTCTTCATCGGCACCTAAAAGGTGGGAAATAGGTTTAATAAAAATAATTCCTATAATTGTAAATACAATACCTGTAGCAACAAGTGTGTATATGAGAAGTGAAAAAATCTCATTGGCTTTTTTGTTATCACCTGTTCCGAGAGTGTAAGCAACGAGGGCACTTCCGCCGGTTCCGAGCATAAAGCCCAATGCTCCGAGAATTACAAGGAAGGGCATTACAATATTAACGGCGGCAAAGGGTACCGGCCCGATGTAATTTGAAATGAAATAGCCGTCAACAACACCGTATATTGATGACAGTACCATCATAATAATTGACGGAAAGGTAAATTTAAGCAATTTTTTATATGTGAAATGATCTGATAATGATATTTTCATAAATCCTCCTAAAAAATATATCCGAAATCGTACATTGAATATTAGTAAGATTTCGGATATATGTCAAGAAAAATTATAATATCATTGATAACTGGATTCTCTTTTTAGGAATGTCAACATTCAGAACCTTGACCTGGACAATATCGCCCACACTTACAACTTCCATAGGGTGCTTAATGTATTTTTTGCTGGTAAGCTGTGATATGTGGACCAGTCCGTCCTGATGTACGCCGATATCCACAAAGGCACCGAAATCAATTACGTTTCTTACGGTACCGCTAAGTATCATACCCGGTTTTAAATCTTCCATGGACATTACATCACTTCTAAGAACAGGCTTTGGCATCTCTTCACGGGGGTCACGTCCCGGCTTTTCAAGTTCTTTAACAATATCTTTTAAGGTAAGTTCCCCAATGTCAAGTTCTTTTGAAAGAGCAGTAAAGTCTTTTATCGACTTGCCTATTCCGTTTAAGGCACCGGATTTTATATCTTCTGTGGTGTAGCCGAGTTTGTTAAGAAGAAGAACAGCTTTATCATAACTTTCAGGGTGTACACCTGTGGAATCAAGTGGGTTGCCGCCGTCACGGATCCTCATAAAACCTGAACATTGTTCAAAAGCTTTTGCACCAAGTTTTGGAACTTTGAGGAGGTCCTTTCGTGTCACGAATTTTCCGTTGGCCTCCCTGTATGCCACAATATTTTTGGCAAGGGATTTGTTGATTCCTGAGATATGTTCAAGCAATGGTGCGGAGGCTGTATTTAAGTCCACGCCTACACGGTTGACACTGTCCTCTACGACACCGTCAAGTGCAGAACCTAATTTTTTCTGGTTCATGTCATGCTGATACTGGCCTACGCCGATTGATTTAGGGTCAATTTTGACAAGCTCCGCAAGAGGGTCCTGAAGACGTCTTGCGATGGAGGCGGCACTTCTTTGCCCAACATCAAAATTAGGAAATTCTTCGGTTGCCAGCTCACTTGCGGAATATACGGAAGCACCTGCTTCATTTACAATTACATATTGTACATTTTCAGGAATTTCATGTATAAGCTCTGAAATTATTACTTCGGATTCCCTTGAAGCGGTTCCGTTACCGCAGGAAATAAGGTCAACATGATATTTTTTAATGAGTTTTTTAAGTATTGTCTTAGCTTCATCAACCTTGTTCTGAGGGGCAGTCGGATATATGACAACCGTATCAAGGACTTTGCCTGTGGGGTCAACCACCGCTAATTTACACCCGGTTCTGAAGGCAGGGTCCCAGCCGAGGACGGTTTTACCTACGATTGGGGGCTGCATAAGAAGCTGTTCAAGATTTTTACCGAATACGGTTATTGCATTATCTTCTGCATTTTCCGTGAGTTCATTTCTTATTTCACGTTCAATGGACGGAGCAATGAGCCTTGAGTAGGCGTCAGCAACGGCTGTTTTAAGGTAAGGGGTTGTGTTAGGGTTGTCCCTTACAATTACCTGCTTTTCAAGATATGCAAGTATTTTATCAACGGGGGCCTCTAATTTAACTGTGAGGACCTTTTCTTTTTCGCCTCTGTTAATGGCAAGAACACGGTAGCCTGTAAGTTTTGAAACGGGGCTTGAAAAATTATAGTACATCTCATAAACGGATTCTGCCTCAGGGTCTTTTGCCACAGACGTAAGATTGCCCTCCTTGAATGTAAGACTGCGGATTCTGGTTCTGTAATCGGCAGAATCGGAAATTTCCTCTGCGATAATATCAAGGGCACCTGAAATGGCTGTATCAGTATCAGGAACGTCTTTTTCCGCGTCAATATATGATTTTGCTTCGTCTTCCAAGGCCTTTTTGGTCATCTGCAGACTTATTATTGAAGCCAGGCCTGAAAGACCGCGTTCTTTGGCAATAGTCGCCCTTGTTCTTTTTTTCTGTTTATAAGGGCGGTATAAATCCTCAACTGCCACCATTGTCTCGGCAGACTCTATCTGCTTTTTAAGTTCGGCTGTTAATTTTCCCTGTTCTTCTATGGATGAAAGAACGGTTGATTTACGGTCTTCCAGATTACGGAGATAGTTAAGACGCTCAAAGAGTTTACGGAGTTGTTCGTCATTAAGTGCGCCTGTAGCTTCCTTACGATATCTTGATATAAACGGGATGGTGTTCCCTTCATCAATTAATTTGATTGCGGCTTCTGCCTGATTATTTCTTATCTGTAATTCTGATGCTATTTTTGCTGCTATATCCAATTTAATAATTCCTTTCAAAAAAATATTATATGAATTATAACTTATCTGTGATTTTTTAACAATGGTACCCTTGACGGATATAAGTGTATGAATTTATAATCAGAGGCAAAGCGAAAATTACGGAGGAACCTATATTGAGAAGAAGACATAACGGTAAAAAGAAATACTGGATAATAGGAGTTGTATTGCTGGTGGCAGTAATAGCAGCCGTTGCGGTTATAAGAATAAGAAGTCTGAAGTCTGAAATGAAGTACGACCCCGTAACCAAGGGTGAGGCTTATGAAAATTATAATAAAGACAAGGCAGAAGCACTAGTAAAAGAATATTTTGAAGCCATGGCTGAGAAGGATATGGACAGGCTTGACAATATTTTTTACCAGAAAGATATTCTGAAATGTTTTGCGGTTTCCAATGATATGACGGAAGAAAAAGTCCTTGAAAGCCTTAAGGAGCAGGTTGACAAGCTGGAACTGACTTACAAGGAAGAAAGCATATCGGACTACAGTGCATATCCGGAGATATATGTGGATGACATGAATGACAGTATTTATAAGGCTATCGGAAAAGAGAATGTCATAAAATATATGTACAGCATATCAATTAAATATGTGCAGCATACAACTATCGGATGGGAAGAAAAAAGAGACAGTATAAAAGTTTACGTCATTGATGACGGATATTATATCTGGCCTAGCACAGGAGAAGAAAAGTAATAATATGAAAAAAGTATATAAGATAATAATCGGTATTCTTATATTGGCACTGGCTGCCGGTACAGTAACTTTTGTTGTGATGAAGAAGAACAAAAGAACCTCTGTTGATAACAAAGCGGAGCAGCTTATTGTCAGGTGGTTTGATGCCATGACAGAAAAAGATGTGGACGGCTGCATCGGCTGCTGCTTTACGGAGGCACTTCTTGACAGCTATGTTAAAAGCAAAGACATAACAAAAGAAGAGTATACAGAGTATATAAAGTACCAGCTTGAAAACAGCGGTTTTAAATATAGAAAACTTACCGTCGATGAGAAAAGGCCATTGGACGAGGATTCATATTACCGGATTAATGAACAGCTTTCCGACGGGGAAAAAATTACCGCAATGTATGAAATTACTTTTTCTTATGAGATTTTTAATGAGGATGAATGGGAAAAAGTATCAGAAACTGTGAAAATTATGGTAATTAAGGACAATTATTATATAAATTATATGGTATAAGTACCATTTACTTTTTATGCAGATATGGTATATTTAATGTATTATTATAAAGAAATCGGGGAGACTCAGGATGAACGATTCATTTGGATTTGAAGAACCAATTATTATGACGGAGGATACTAAGAATAGACCTCCTGAAAAGAAAAAGCATGAGGCAGGGGCGATTATTGCAGGAATTGTATTTATGATTATTATTGCGGCAGCAACGGTTCTTGTAGTATTTAACCTCAAAGGCGGCAGATATACCAAAGAAAGAGAAGCAGCCACAAGCTGGTTGGACAGTATGGTCGAGGGAAACGGGGAAAAATTCGTAAACGGCTCGTTTTGTGAACCTATGATGACGGCACTGGTTAAGAAGAATAATATTGAAAAGGCTGATTACATAAATGCTGTTGAGCAGCAGCTTAAGCTTTTGGATATAAAGTACCGTAAGCTTAAGGTTGTCAAAAAAGGAGCGACAATTGAATCAGAACTTGAAGATCTTAATGCGGAGATTGCAAAGTATACAGGAGAAACAAACGTAATCTCAGACCTTTATTCAATTACCGTAAAATACGAATATAAAACAGGCACATCTTCATCGTGGGTTGAGAATGAAGAAGAAGTTGAGATTTATGTTTCGGATGGAAAATGTTATATATACAGTGATGTATTACTCTAAATAATATTACGAAATTTATCAGGGTATCGTGTTTTATACATGATATCCTGCTATTTTTTTATGACTCAAAACCGCTTATACATGAAAAACGACCGCTTACGCATAAGCTATTGAAAAGTAATAAGAAATATTTATAATCGAAGTATAAATAAATGCAAGAGGAGGAATTAATATGGTGATATTAATAGTTATATCATTTGCACTGGAAGCTTTTATAATTGAATTATATTGTAGAAAATCATTTACAGCCAAGGTAAGGCTAGACAAGAGGCTTATAGTATATACGGTTATATACGGGGTATTGACTGCTTTATATTCGGAAGAGGTTTTTTTCAGAAATGTACTTTTGGAAGTGATTGCGGGAGCATTTATTATGTATTTCCTGTTTGAGAACAGCGTCATATCGGCAATTAAAAATTCTATAATTCTTATGATTGTAAACAATGCTTCAAAGATTCTGGTTGGAGAAATATCAGCCCACATTGATGACGGATTTCTGTATGGGGATATTAGTTATAAAAATTATATTATCATGCTGGCAGCAGAATTTACATATATGGGCATAGTAATGTTTTTAATTCATATTCAGAAAAAGTCTCCCGAAAAAACGGTGAAGACAAAGGCGGAGGAGTGTTTAACCACTGTGATACTGGCATGTGCCATGTGCCTCATCTGTATAATGGTTGGAATGATTTATGCTGTAGACTTGCATAAACCTATTGAGTGGCTGCTTATGTGTGCCATCCTGGTACTGATTACGGCATTGGTGCTCAGTTTAATATTGATAATATGCATTAAAAAAGAAAACGCGGAATACATCCATGAACAGAAAAGGAAAACAGATAAGTTATACATTGGATCAATACGCCGTAAGGACGAGGGCTTAGAGTTTTTTACCAATGAAATTAAAAACAATCTTGAAACCCTAGCGGCACTAAATGAACGCGGAGAAAGCGAAAAAGTTACAAAGTATATTGATGAATTATTCAGAAAATCCAACCTGAAGGCAACAGTTGACATATCTTCCGATAAATTGTTAAGTGCGGTTGTCTACAGGTATTATAATGAGGCGTTATCGAGAAATATAAAATTTACGTATGACGTGCGGAATGTGGATATCGGAAAAATTGAGGAAATAGACATTACTTCAATTTTGTGTGATTTGTTAGACAATGCAATGAAAGTATGTGACCATGAAAATCCGTTTGTTGAAATTACAATACATAAGGGGCAGCCGACGGGCACAATAGTAATTTCCGTGGCATGCAGCAGTGAAAAAGAGCAGTTAATGGAATCGCGGGAATATGTATCCGCAAATATAAAAAAGACGGTGAAAAAATATAATGGTGATATAAATATTTATTTTCAGGACGAGGATAAAACATTACATATTACTGTGATACTTTACGAGGATATGATTGAAAATGAGAATACTAATATGCGATGATGACAAAATATTTGTGTCAGCATTAAGACAAAATATAACAGAGTGTTTTGAAAAATTGGAAATAGCGGATTATGAAATTGTTGAATATTATCTCGGAGAAGATTTACTCAATGATAAAGGCGATAAGGATATTGTTTTCCTTGATATTGAAATGCCGGGTAAAAACGGCATATATGTAGGAAACAAGCTTAAGGAAACATATCCTAAAGCGATTGTTATAATCGTTACTTCTTTTTCCGAGTATCTTGACGATGCCATGAAATTTTCCGTGTTCAGATATTTTAACAAGCCAATTGATAAAGACAGGCTGTTCAGAAATCTTAAGGATGCCATAGAAGTATATACGAGAATTAATTTAAACGTAATGATATGTGTTGACGGAGAATACAAAAAGATTAACTCGGAAGACATTATCATGATTGAGGTCGCAAGCCGTAAATTAAAGATGATAACAGAAGAAGAAACATATATTTTAAACGGGACCATACAGGAATGGAGTGATAAATTAAATATTCCCAGCTTCTGCGTGTGCCATAGGGGTTACCTTGTGAATATTAAATATGTAACAAGCATAACTAAAGACACGGTGTATTTAAATAACGGCAGATACAAAGCCTATGTGTCAAAAAGAAATTATGACGATATGAAAAACAGATTTATGTTATTCGTTGAAAAAAATATGTAATGAAATTGTTTGCACATTTGCCGCTTATACATGAAAAGTGACCGCTTAAACATAATCTATTGAAAAAAGATTTAAAATAAGTACAATTACATTAATCAAACGTATACAGGAGGAAATGTTAAATCAATAAAATGAAAAAAATAAAGGTCGTGATGTGTATATGTCTGGCTGCGGTTATGATGATACTTATCTTACAATATTTTTTTAAGTAAGTGACAATAAGGTATTCATGAAGGTTTCTTATATTGATTATTCCGGTTTCGTTTGATAATATCGCTAAAGGAGAATATACAATTATATTTGGTAAGGATGAAGTACCAAATATATATGGAAGATTGAATTTTAGCTTGTAGGGACGTATTTAACATATGTTTAAATCAAAAAATAATAACATTGGAAAGGCAGATGCGAATGAGAAAAAAATTATTAAAAGATATTATCAGCGGCCTGATGACTGTTGCGATTACGGCGTTTCCTGTATATGACCGGACACCGGGACTTGCAGTATGGGTAACGTATGAGTAATAGGAGGAATCTATATGAAGAAATCAATAATTTTTATTGCGGCAATAATCTTTGCAATATGTTTTACAGCATGTGGCAATAGTGGCGAAAAAAATATCCAGACAGAAACAACTACAAATGGGATAAAGCTGACAGAACAACAGTTGGAATATTTAAAAAAATTGCGCAGTGATATTACCGGTATAGAATATGTAAGCGAAGAAGATTTGAACAGAATGCTTTTAGGTACAGGCATGGAACTTTACAACCCTTCTTCGGGTGTAGAGGTCTTTGGTCTGGAATACAACAAAAAAAGTGGATTTGATTATCTTGCAGCTTCCGATTCCGACAAAAAAATGACATTAAGTGATGTAAGAAAATTCAGAAATAAAGAAAAAGAGATGAGGATTGAAGACCTTACGGAATATGCGTATACCGTTAGTGAAAAGACACTCAATAACAGCGGTGAAAAATCAATAATATATGAGCTGGATGCTCCTATTACAGATTATGAAAATACTTATATGAAGATATGGTTTGAAATCAAAGACGATAAGATTAAAATGCAGGTACCGCAGCTCATATATAGAAATGAAGCGGACGGAAAAACTACTGCGTTCTCAATTAATTACAATCCGATGCCGATAGAGTCATTCTTTGAAAATAATGATTATTCTTTTGAAAACAAAATGATTGTAAGTGTACAATATTCGTCACCAAGAAAGAAATCCATCGTATTAAATGCCATTAACTGGACAGATTATGACTATCATTTCAACGGTACATGTGATATTTATAAAGCAGATACAGACGGTAACAAAAAAGAAAAAGCAACAACCGGTACTTATGAAACAATGACCATAGGCGGGCGTAATAATGATAAATATACCGGCTGGAATTATTTAGATATTACCTTTGAAGACGAACTGCCATCAGGAGATTACATAATTGAAGTTAAGACCGATGGAAAAAATAAATTTACAAAGGATTTATCATTTACGATAGAGTAAAAAAAGGGCTGCAAATTGCAGCCCTTTTTTATAAGTTTGACAAAACGGATAAAGCGTCATGCTTTATTATAATGTCACAATGTTCATTAAGATAAGCAGATGTTCCGAATACAATAGATTCCTTATGCCCGTATTCTGTTATTTCGTTGCAAACTTTGAGTAAGTCATTAGAATGCTTCTGGCTGCATGATAATAACAGGAAGTATAGACATTTAATATTATCCTTATAGAGAATGCTCTCTCCTTCGTAAGAAGCGTTGACATGCTTGGCAGCATTATCTGCTTCATCAAGAGATCGAAAAGAGAAAAGCCTGTATATCAAATTATCTTCCTCGGCATCACCGGGAGCCCCTGCTTCTGTTGTCTCATCTTCAATGTCAGGAACAGATTCATCTGATATATTCTTCAGAGTATCTTTCATAGATAAGAAATTATCTGCTTCTTTGAGGATGTTGTGAAAAAGGTTCATATCAGGAGACTCCGGAAGGTTAATGTTGTCCGGAAGTAAATCGTCATAGTCATCATCCATATCATCATCCATATCCATATCATCGGAAGGGGTGAATCTTGAAAACTTGGTATCAAGTTCCTCAGGGTCTTCGACCTTGGTAATATTAAGAATTATACAATCCGCGGAAACCGGAATTGCTTCTATCATTAGTGGAATGTCATCTGCTTTAAATCCAAACTGGTGGGCTGCCTGTTCAATCATATCGTGAAAAAGGTTCTTGGCCTTCTCTGTACCGTAAGCAAGCTCACTAAGCTTAAGTTCCCTTGACTGAAGGTCGGAACGGTTAAGCGTACAACGGATTTGTGAATCACTTATCTTTTCAATTTTCATTAATATCACATCCCATCTGTAAAAAATACACAGACTGTAGTCTGCTTTAGTATTATTAGTATACAGCATTTAAATTACTAATGTAAATAATGAGAATAAAAAAAACAAATAAATTTTATAAAAAAAGTATAAAATATGATTGAAAGTACTTGAAAAAGGAAATAATTAATAATATTATATCCACACGAGGATATATTTTAGGACATACGGAAGTAACAGGAGGTTATCGTTATAGTAACAGGTGATATTCTGTTTGACAGGTACGAGATTCTTAAAGTACTTGGAACAGGTGCCTTTGGAACCGTATACCTAACAAGACACATTACTCTTAATGTGTTACGTGCAGTTAAGTGCATCAATATATATCAGAATAACTGTGATACAGCTTACAGGGAAGCTGATATTCTAAAAAATCTCAGACATCCGTCGATTCCCATTATATATGATATAGAACAGGATTCAGAACATATATATGTGATAGAGGAATATATTGAAGGAATGTCTTTAACACAACTAATTTCCCAACAGAAATTATGCGCCGGCAAGGCGGTGGAATATGCAATACAGCTTTGCAATATTATTGCATATATGAATGACAATCATACATATCATCTTGATATCAAGCCCGACAATATTATTTTTTTTAATAATAATATAAGGCTTGTTGATTACGGAAATGCCATATTGGATGTGGAACAGCCGGACATCAGGATGGGCACAATAGGATATGCTTCACCGGAGATGTATGGAAAAGAGAAAATTAACTCCGGGAGTGATGTATATTCCATTGGTATGGTATTGCTTTATATGCTGACCGGCATGAATGATGAAGGCGCAATCAGAAGAATAGGAAAAGGCCGGTTAAGAGAGATTATTAACGGCTGTATCTGCCATTCGGGCAGGGAAAGGATATCCACAGCCGGAGAACTTGCCCGGAGACTTGAATCAATTAAACATAATAACGTAGAGAATATATCCTTGAATATCCATGTTGGAACGGTACTTAAGCACAGTGGTTGTACTCATTGTGCCATTTCACTAGGCAGAATTTATGAAATGAGAGGACAGGCTGCTATTGTATGTGAATATAATGACAGCAATGATTTTTTCAAAATCATTAAATCAGAGGATTTTCGTTTTTTTAACGGAATTTTCAGGCTTAGGAATGTAAATCTTGTACCGGATTATCATGGACATGCTGACCGGAATTTCCTCAGTGATTACCATAAGATAATTGTAGATTTCGGAGTCATTGATGAGAATAATCTGGAAAGCTTTTTGTCAGGTGACATCAATTATATTGTGACAGGTAAGGAACCTTATGAAATTGATAAGCTTACAGAATTCTGCAGAAATGTTCTATATCCCCTTAATAACAATAAGCAGAGAATAGTTATCAATTATGCCGACCGGAAGCAGTATAAGCAGATTGTCAGAAAGTATGACTTTCCTTGTCCTATTAGAATGCCATACGAACCTGATATTTTTAACAGCGGGAAGGACTGGTTAATATAAACAGAAACAGTAAATCATGTACAACAATAGGAATAATAGGAGTTTCTGCAGGTGTCGGAGTAAGTCATCTTTCATTTATGATGGCTTCATATCTTTCAATGATAAGAGGATACCGTGTGGCACTTATTGAAAGAGCTTCTGATGACTGCTTTCGGCAGGCAGGGATTATACGGGACAGTCTGGACAGACGAAGATATAATGCGTTTAAAAGGAATGTTTCAATCTTTATGCAGTCAGACATTGAAGAACTTTCAGAAGTTATGTCATCAGATTACGAATATATTATTATTGATTTTGGAAATGATTATGCAGACAACAGACCGTTTTTCCTTCTGAGTAGTATCAAAATTGTAATCGGTAATCTGTCATGGTGGAAACTGCAGCATTATGTTGCATTTATTGCAGCAACAGAGAAAGAACAATCAAGAAAACATTGGAAATTTCTTGGGACAGTGTCATCTGAGCGGACAATCCGCTATATGGGGAAGAGGATGAGGACAGCCATAAGACCTGTTCCTTATGAGCCGGATCCGTTTTTTCTCACAGGTGAGACTATGAGCTTTTTGCAGGAATTGTTAGAATGACAGTCCGACACTATTTAACAGACAGTCAATATATCACGAACTGTACTGTTGGCATTTTGAAGCATTAGTCTTTTAATAAAGACATAATAAAAATTAAGACCCATTTTATCCAAAGAGAGCTGTCTGAACCTGTAGGGCTGACAGCTCTTTTGCGTTTACAAATGCAACCACCGATGTTATAATTTTAGCAGATAATTCACAAGAGAAAGTGCGGTGTTTTTTTTTGGCTGGGAAGAGAAAATTTTCCGATGAAGAATTTGATGATATCGGTTTTGAAGACGATGATATAGAGATTATTAACGCAGATATGGACGCTGAAGATACGGAAACAGAAGATACGGAAACAGAAGATGAGGTTAATACTAAACATAATACTGGGAAACCTCATGGCAGAAAATGGCTTCCCGTTCTGTTATTTTTTATAATTGCGGCGGTGTGTATATTGTTATACCTTTTTATTCCAAGCAATAAAAAGGTAAATCTTACAGATTATTACGGAATCGGGGATAATGAGGCAGCAATCATATATGACCATACGGTAACGGAGCATAAGGGGATAGTTGTGGATGGACATTATTATATTCCTGCAGATGTGGTTAAGGAACTTTTTACGGATAAGCTTTATGAAGACAGGGATACAGACATGGTTTTGTATGCCAAAGCAGACACGGTATGGCAGATTCCTTATAACAATACATATATTAAGGATGGAGAGGAGAATATTGAGTCCGGCTATGTCATAATTCTTAAAAATGCTGACGGCGTATATGTGTGTGCGGATTTTTTAAATGATGAATTCGGATATGTCTACAAAGCGTTTGAAGCACCTTACAGAATAGCTTTTGAGTCACCGGATGTCCAATATCTTAAGGCAGCATTTAAAGACAGCCCCAAAATACGTACCAAATCCTCAATCAAGGGACATATTATAGGAACCGGCGGTGATGGAACAGACTGGTTTTCCACAGGCAAAACAGATAACGGCTGGATGGAAATAGTATCCTGCGACGGCAGACAGGGATATGTGAAGAAAGATGCGGTAACTACAGAAAGCTACATATCTCCGTCAATAAGAGAATTTGAATATAAGAGTCAGGTAAGAAATCACAAAATTGTACTTGCATGGGATGCGATATACGACTTAAAGGATAATGACAGTATCCCTGCAAGACTGGAGAATGTGAAAAATGCCAATGTCATCTCACCTACATGGTACAAAGTTAAGAATAACGCAGGAGAACTGGAATCCATGGCAGACGTCGGTTATGTTGCGTATGTACACAATCTTGGATACGAAGTATGGCCGCTTGTAAGTGATTTTGGCATGAAAGAAGAAATTGACGAAGGCAGTATTTTAAGCAGCTATGAATCAAGACGTGCGTTGATTACCAATATCATGAATGAGATAAAGTTATATGGATATGACGGCATTAATATTGATTTTGAAAAGATAAAAGCAGATTACAGCGGGGATTATATCCAGTTCATAAGAGAACTGTCCGTGGAATGCCGTAAGGCGGAAGTGGTTTTGTCTGTTGATAATTATCCTCCATATAATTTTAACAGGTATTATAACCGCATAGCCCAGGGTGAATGTGTGGATTATGTCGTTGTAATGTGTTATGATGAGCATTATAACGGAGGTGAGAAAGCAGGCTCCACATCCTCACTTAAATATCTCGTTAATGGTATGAATGGAACGCTTGAGGAGGTTGACAAGGAAAAAGTTATTGTGGCAGTACCTTTTTATACAAGGTTGTGGCAGATAGATGCTTCATCGGAGTGGAATTATGACGGAACCGAGACTTCAGGAACCATAGTAAGTTCTACAGCCTGCTCAATGGAAAAAGCCCAGGAGATAATTAAAGAATATAACCTTAATGTATCATGGAATGAGAATACCGAACAGGAATTTGCCGAAGGAACCGTCGGAGGGTATATATACCAGATATGGCTTGAGACAGCGGCGTCATTGAAAATAAAGCTGGATGAGATAATACAGGCGGATATAGGCGGTGTAGCTGCATGGGAATTAGGATTTGAACAAAGTGAAGTCTGGAATTTATTTAAAAAATTTAATTCCTAAATTACGTTTAAAAGACATATAATACAGTAAATACTAAGTATTGGTATTATTATGAAAAGAAAACTGGATATTCTCCTGACAATTATCTTCCTTGCAGGGGTTACATATGTATCTTTTTTTGCAGGTATTCCCCTTAAAAAGGCAAATGCAACCGAGGAAGTGAAAAAGGTCATAGTTGTTGATGCAGGACACGGTGGCAATGATCCCGGAAAGGTTTCGGGGAATAATGTTCTTGAAAAAGATGTAAATCTTCAAATTGCAACAAAACTTGCAAATGAATTAGAAAATGCAGGATTCAAGGTGGTAATGACAAGAACAGAGGATAATGGTCTTTACAAAGAAGATGATGTTAATAAGAAAGCAGCTGATTTAAGGGCAAGATGTGAAATTGCCGAAGAAGAAAATGCAGACCTTCTGATAAGTATCCATCAGAACAGCTTTTCTGACAGTAATGTAAGAGGCGGTCAGGCTTTTTACTATACGCATTCCGTTAAGGGCAAAAAAATGGCATCGCTTATTCAGGAACATCTCAAATCAGCGGATAAAGATAATACAAGAGAAGCAAAAGCTAATGACAGTTATTATCTTTTGATACATACACCATGTATATGTGTTATAGTTGAGTGTGGTTTTTTAAGTAATGCAGCCGAGGCAGAATTGCTGGTATCGGATGAATACCAGAACCGGTTAGCAGACTCTATAACAGATGGGGTTAAAGAATATTTTGAAGTAACAGGATAAAAATAAATATGGAAACTATTATTAAAAAAATAACCGATAATGAAATTGAAAATGATAAAATTATTAAGACTGCTGCGGAAATAATTTCCCGCGGCGGTCTTGTTGCGTTTCCGACAGAAACGGTATATGGTCTGGGAGGCGACAGTTTTGACCCGGCGGCGGCAGAAAAAATATATGCAGCCAAGGGAAGACCGTCAGATAATCCGTTAATTGTTCATATTTCGGAATTTGATGACATATATAAGCTGTCGGATGAAGTCCCTGAAATTGCAAAAGTGCTTGCAGATAAGTTCTGGCCGGGTCCGCTTACCATGATTGTCAAGAAAAATAAGAGCGTGCCTGTAACCGTAACGGGAGGACTTGACACAGTGGCAGTGAGGCTTCCATCCCACAAAGTGGCAAGAAAATTAATTAAAGAATCGGGAACCTTTATTGCGGCACCAAGTGCCAACATATCGGGAAGACCAAGCCCCACAACAGCAAAACATGTAATAGATGATCTCAATGGAAGAATTGATATGATTATTGATGACGGCAGCATAGAAATCGGGCTTGAGTCAACAATCGTGGACCTTACAGAAGACGTTCCGGTTATTTTAAGACCGGGATATGTTACTTTTGAAATGCTTGAAGAGACAGTCGGTAAAGTCAGACTTGACAAAGCACTGATGACCGGAGTAAAAGGAAATGTGAAGCCTAAAGCTCCCGGAATGAAATACAGACATTATGCACCTAAGGCAGAACTTACCATAATTGAGGGTAGCCCTGAAAAGACGGTTGCCCGGATAGAAGAACTGGTTAAAGAAGCAGAAAGAAAAGGACAGAAAGCGGGTATAATGCTTTCAGAGGAGAATTTTGATAAGATATGTTCAGATTATAAATTATGTCTGGGCAGCAGCAGTGACGAGAATGAAATTGCAAGAAATCTGTTTGCATGCCTTAGAAAATTCGACGACATGGATATAGATGTTATTTTTTCGGAAGGCTTTTCAGAGGAAGGAATCGGGCAGGCAATCATGAACCGTCTGCTTAAGGCAGCAGGACATAAAATTATAGAGGTATAGAACATGTTATATGACAAAGTGATTTTTGTATGCAGGGACAATATCTGTCAGAGCCCGGCAGCCGTAACCATTCTTAATTCAATAAAAAAAGATGAATGGCTTGAAGTTTCCTCCAGAGGGTTAGTGGTTCTCTTTTCAGAGCCTTACAGTATGAAAATACACTCGTTATTAAGAAATCATGGAATAATTATGGATAACGGAGTGTCAAGGCCGCTTGAAGAAAAAGATTTTGGAGAAAACACCCTCATATTAACCATGACGAGAGCACAGAAAGACAAAATATTATCCGAATATAAATATGCCTGTAATGTATATTCCATAATGGAGTTTGCCGGTGGCAACGGAGATATTTTTGACCCATACGGCGGCGATAATGCCGTATACGAAATGTTTTATTCATCGATTCATACCTGGGTTAATCAGGTTGAAATAAAATTACATCAATTAAATACCAAGGAGGATTTAAAATGATCGCATTAGGTTCAGATCATGGCGGATTTGCATTAAAGTCTGCAATTATAAAACATCTTGAAAATAGAGGATTGGAATACAAAGATTACGGTTGTTACAACACCGATTCATGTGATTATCCCGTATTCGGGCGTGCAGCGGCAGAAGCGGTTGCAGACGGCACATGTGATAAAGGAATTGTAGTATGTACAACAGGAATCGGTATATCAATAGCTGCCAATAAGGTTAAGGGTATCAGATGTGCACTGTGCACAAGCACCAATCTTGCAAAAATGACACGACTTCACAACAACGCCAATATGCTTGCGCTTGGTGCATCGGTAGTAAGCGAAGAACTTGCAATGGATATAGTTGATACGTTCTTAGATACTGAATTCAGCAACGAAGAAAGACACATAAGACGTGTTGAAATGATAGAAAAATAATGATATAATCATCATCAACATGGTAAATTTATCATGTAAAACGGAGACAGGTCAGTGAAATATAAGAAGAGTGTGTACAGAAATTTTGCCCTTATTTCGCAGCTTGGGATATCGGTAATTGTTCCTATAGGATTATGTATTTTTATAGGTGTACTTATTGATAAGAAATTTAACAGTAATTTCATTATTCCCTTGATTTTTCTTGGCATTGCGGCAGGCGCAAGAAATGCCTACAGGATAGCAATGGCATCCGTAAAGGAAGAGAAAAAAGACGATAACAGAAAGGATGGGCAGGAATGAGTAAGGAACAGCGTTATACGTTAAAGCTTATAATAATCGGAATTGCCGTTTTTTTTGCGGTGGCTTCCGTTCCCGTACTTATTTTCACCAAAGACAGATTCAAATGTGAAGCAGGATTGTTTATAGGAAGTGTACTGGCAATGCTTATGGCATGGCATATGTCTTTTTCCATATCCAGGTCAGTATATATGGAAAAACACCAGTCGGCATTCCTCGCATGGAGTTCTGTCGGAAGACTTGTTACAGTAGCAGGCATAATTGTTTTGATAGCCTGGACCAGATTCGCTAATCCGATATTTATGGTTTTAGGAATGCTTGGCCTTAAGTTTGGTGCTTATTTTGCACCTATTCTTGAAAAACGATTTAAAATAAAAATCAAAGAGTAAGGAGGATGAGAATGTGACGGAAATGCTTTCCGGCATGGTACTGGCCGCCAAAGATGTTGATTTCTACATCAAGGGCCTGGTCAAGTACAAGCTGTTTGGGCAGGAATTATGGATAACGACAACCCATGTCGGGTTATTCATTGTATCTGTGATTCTTATCATTCTTATGATTGTAGGACACAGGATAATCGTTAAAGCTGACCCTATGGCAAAGCCAAAGGGACTTCAGAATGTACTGGAACTTTTTGTTTCCACAATTGATAATCTTGTAGAGTCAATCATGGGTAGTAACGGTAAGAGATTCCGCAACTGGATATGTGCAATTTTTATGTTTATTCTTTTTTGCAACATATCGGGACTGTTCGGACTCAGACCACCGACAGCGGATTACGGTGTAACCTTTCCATTAGGAATCATTACATTCCTGATTATTCAGATTAATGGTATCAAAGCTAAAAAAATTCAGCATTTTACCAATCTGTTTAAGCCGAATCCGGTTTTATTCCCTATCAATCTCATAGGCGAGGTGGCAGTACCGCTTTCATTGTCATTGAGGTTATTCGGTAATATCATGTCAGGAACAATCCTTATGGGATTGATTTATGGATTGCTTCCAACTGTACTTACAATTGGAATACCTTCGGTAATTCATGTATATTGTGATATTTTTTCCGGAGCAATCCAGACTTATGTATTTTGTATGTTGACGATGGTTTATGTCAATGACAAAATCGCAGATTAGAAATTTAATAACTTTTTATTCAGGAGGAAATTATGATGATCACAAGTGAAGCTTTAGTATTAGCATGTTCAGCAATAGGTGCAGGTCTTGCAATGATAGCAGGTCTTGGTCCTGGTATCGGACAGGGAATTGCAGCAGGACATGCAGCAGCAGCGGTAGGACGTAATCCGGGAGCAAAATCAGATATTACATCTACAATGCTTTTAGGACAGGCAGTAGCAGAAACAACAGGTCTTTACGGATTTGCGGTTGCTATTATTCTTCTGTTTGCCAACCCACTTATCGGTAAGCTCTAAAAAAAACAAGACAGAGAACTAAAGGGAGGCAAAACCTTGCAAAGAATATTTAATCTGGACCCACAGCTACTCCAGGATGCAATTATTTTAGCTGTTAATATTTTCATATTGTTCTTGTTAGGTTCATATCTTCTTTTTAATCCTGTAAGAAACCTTCTTAAAAAAAGACAGGATAATGTAGCGGCTGAAATTGAAGCAGCCAGAAAGAGTAAAGAAGAGGCAGATGCTTTAAAGGCTCAGTATGATGAGAAATTAAAGAATGCCGATACAGCAGCAGACCAGATTCTTGCCGATGCAAGAAAGAAAGCACTTCAGAAAGAAGCTGAAGTAATTTCGGAAGCAAAAGAAGAGGCAGGAAGAATTATTAAGAGAGCCGATAATGAAATTGAGCTTGAGAAGAAAAAAGCTGCTGACGATATGAAGAAGGAAATGATTGCTGTTGCGACAATGATGGCAGGAAAAGTTGTATCAGCTTCCATTGATACCGATATACAGGAATCACTGGTAGATGAGACACTTAATGAAATGGGTGATAATACATGGCGAAATTAGTATCTTCAACTTATGGCGAATCACTGTTTGAAGTAGCGGTTGAACAGAATATGACAGATGCTTTGTATGATGAGGCAGTGTGTGTATTACAGGTCTTTTCAGATAATAAAGAACTGTCCGAATTCCTGTGTCACCCTAACATAGAAAAAGACGAAAAAATCAAAGTAATGATAAACAGCTTTGAAAAGTTCGTATCAAAAGAAATGACAGGTTTTCTTGTAACTGTGGTTGAAAAAGACCGTGCTTACGCGATAAAAGATATCCTTAACTATTTCCTTAACAAGGTAAAAGAATATAAAGGTATCGGGACGGCATACGTTACAACACCTGTGGAACCTGATAAGGCGGCCAAAGAAAAGATTCTTAAAAGATTATTGGAAACAACGGACTATCAGGAGTTTGAAATTCATTACAGCGTCGATGAATCACTTATCGGAGGAATGATAATCAGGATTGGTGACAGAGTAGTTGACAGCAGTATAAAACATAAGCTTCTGGAACTTTCCAGACAGCTTCAGAAAATTGATTTATAGAATCAATTACCAAATTATATCGAAAAGAGGTGCAAAAACCCTATGAATTTAAGACCGGAAGAAATCAGTTCAGTTATTAAAGAACAGATTATGAGGTATAAAACAGAATTAGATGTATCAAATGTCGGAACGGTCATTCAGGTAGCAGATGGTATTGCACGAATACATGGTCTTGAAAATGCCATGCAGGGAGAACTTCTTGAGTTCCCGGGAGAAGTATATGGAATGGTGCTTAACCTCGAAGAGGATAATGTAGGTGCTGTTTTACTTGGAACTTCAAGAAATATCAATGAAGGTGATACGGTTAAGACTACAGGACGAGTTGTTGAAGTACCTGTAGGCGATGCGTTGACAGGACGAGTTGTAAACTCTCTTGGACAGCCTATCGACGGAAAGGGACCTATTACCACAGATAAATACCGTCAGATTGAAAGAGTGGCATCAGGTGTTATCTCAAGAAAGTCAGTTGATACACCTTTACAGACCGGTATCAAGGCAATTGATACAATGGTACCTATCGGAAGAGGTCAGCGAGAACTTATCATAGGTGACAGGCAGACAGGTAAAACTGCTATAGCAATAGACACAATTATTAATCAGAAAGGTCAGGGCGTACATTGTATTTATGTTGCAATCGGACAGAAAGCATCTACAGTAGCAACAATTGTCCAGACACTTACAGAGTACGGTGCAATGGACTATACAACCGTTGTAGCTTCTACTGCAAGTGAACTTGCCCCTCTCCAGTACATTGCTCCTTATTCAGGATGTGCAATCGGCGAAGAGTGGATGGAGCGCGGAGAAGATGTGCTTGTTGTATATGATGACTTGAGTAAGCATGCGGCAGCATATCGTACACTTTCATTACTCCTTAAAAGACCACCGGGACGTGAGGCTTATCCGGGAGATGTATTCTATCTCCATTCAAGACTTCTTGAAAGAGCAGCCAGACTTTCGGATGAACTTGGCGGAGGTTCACTTACTGCATTACCTATAATTGAGACACAGGCAGGCGATGTATCAGCTTACATTCCTACTAACGTTATTTCAATTACAGACGGACAGATATATCTGGAAACAGAAATGTTCAATTCGGGCTTCAGACCTGCCGTTAATGCGGGACTTTCGGTATCAAGAGTAGGTGGTGCGGCACAGATTAAGGCAATTAAGAAAATTGCGGCACCTATCCGTGTGGACCTTGCACAGTACAGAGAGCTTGCAGCATTTGCACAGTTTGGTTCAGAACTTGATGCAGATACCAAGGAAAAACTTGCACAGGGCGAAAGACTCAAAGAAGTATTGAAGCAGCCACAGTATAAGCCAATGCCTGTAGAATATCAGGTAATTATAATTTATGCTGCTACGAATAAGTATCTTCTTGATATAGCAGTTGACAGAATTGCTGATTTTGAGAAAGAACTTTTTACATTCATAGATACAAAGTATCCTGAAATTCCTGCAGCAATCAAACAGGAAAAAGTATTATCAGATGATAATGAGCAGGCATTAATTAAAGCAATTAAGGAATTTAAGGCGCAGTTTAAATAGAGGTATAATATATGGCTTCAATGAAAGATATAAAGCGTCGTAAAGAAAGTATTCAGAGTACAGGACAGATAACTAAAGCCATGAAACTGGTAGCAACTGTCAAACTCCAGAAAGCCAGAGGAAGGGCAGAAAGTGCCAAGCCTTATTTCGACGCAATGTATGAAACGGTGTCAACAATGCTTGCCAGAACGGGGGATATCAACCACCGTTATCTCAAAGCAGGGGACACAAATAAAAAAGCAATAATCGTTATAACTGCCAACAGAGGTCTTGCCGGAGGATATAACAGCGGCATAACCAAACTTGTAGCTAATTACGGAATACCTAAAGAAGACATGGTAATTTATGCGGTTGGTACAAAGGGACGCGATTTCTTTACAAGAAGAAATTATGAAATTGCTGAGGATTATTCCGAGGTAATTAATGAGCCTATGTATTCGGATGCCATGGAAATCGGAAGCAGAGTCTTAAAGGATTTTGAGGAAGGCAGAGTAGGAGAGATATATCTTGCATATACAAGCTTTAAGAATACTGTGGTTCATACACCGGAAATGATTAAATTACTTCCTATGAACAGCAGTGAGCACAAAGAAGCAAAGGACGCAGATGATCTTATGACCTATGAGCCATGTGAAGAGGAAGCTCTTGACATAATTATTCCTAAGTATATTAACAGTCTTATTTATGGTGCATTGACAGAATCCGTAGCAAGTGAAAACGGTGCGAGAATGACTGCTATGGACAATGCTACAAGCAATGCAGAAGAAATGATTAGTGATCTGGCACTGAAGTACAACAGAGCACGTCAGAGCTCGATTACACAGGAATTAACAGAAATTATTGCAGGCGCAAATGCAATATCATAAAGGAGAATAAGATGGCTGATAAAAATATTGGTAAAATCACCCAGATTATCGGTGCCGTACTTGATATCAAGTTCGCAAATGGCGGTCTCCCGGAAATTAATACGGCTATTAACGTATATCGCAAGAATGGTGAAAAACTTGTTGTTGAAGTTGCACAGCATCTTGGAGACGATACGGTACGTTGTATTGCCATGGGAACCACAGACGGACTTGTAAGAGGTATGGAAGCCGAGTCAACAGGTGCACCTATTTCTGTACCGGTTGGCGAAAAGACTCTTGGACGTATTTTTAACGTACTTGGAGAAGCAATCGACAATAAGCCGGCTCCGGAAGTTGAACAGTATCTTCCAATTCACAGAAAAGCTCCTTCATTTGAAGAACAATCCACATCAACTGAAATCCTTGAAACAGGTATTAAAGTAGTTGACTTACTTTGCCCATATCAGAAGGGTGGTAAGATTGGTCTCTTCGGAGGTGCCGGAGTTGGTAAGACAGTGTTAATTCAGGAACTTATCAGAAACATAGCAACAGAACACGGCGGATATTCTGTATTTACCGGTGTTGGTGAACGTACAAGAGAAGGAAATGACCTTTATCACGAGATGCAGGAGTCTGGCGTTATCAACAAAACCACAATGGTTTTCGGTCAGATGAACGAACCACCTGGAGCAAGAATGAGAGTCGGACTTACAGGCCTTACAATGGCTGAGTATTTCAGAGACCAGGGTGGAAAGGACGTCCTTCTTTTCATTGATAATATTTTCAGATTTACACAGGCAGGTTCAGAGGTATCGGCACTTCTCGGACGTATGCCTTCGGCAGTAGGTTACCAGCCTACACTTCAGACTGAAATGGGTGCTCTCCAGGAGCGTATTACTTCAACAAAGAACGGATCAATTACATCTGTACAGGCTGTATATGTACCTGCGGATGACTTGACGGACCCTGCACCGGCAACAACTTTTGCCCATCTGGATGCAACAACCGTACTTGATCGTTCAATTGTAGAACTTGGTATATATCCTGCGGTTGATCCGCTTGGTTCATCATCAAGAATTCTTGACCCACGTATCGTAGGTGAGGAACATTATAAGGTAGCCAGAGGAGTCCAGGAGATTCTTCAGAAATATAAAGAACTTCAGGATATTATCGCAATTCTTGGTATGGATGAACTTTCAGAAGACGATAAGCTTGTAGTGGCAAGAGCAAGAAAGGTCCAGAGATTCCTTTCACAGCCTTTCTTCGTAGCAACACAGTTTACGGGACTTGAAGGCAGATATGTACCTGTAAGCGAGACAATTCAGGGATTTAAAGAAATTCTTGAAGGAAAGTATGACGATATTCCTGAAAGCTACTTCCTTAATTGCGGAAGTATTGATGACGTACTTGCAAAAGTTAAGTAGGAGGGTCATCTATGGCAGATAAAACAATGAAACTGGATATTATGTGTCCGGACCGGAATTTTTATACCGGTGAAGTAACAATGGCCGAATTTAATACAACAGAAGGTTATATCGGTGTATATCCGGAACATATACCCCTTGCTGTAATTCTTTCCCCGGGAGTTCTTGTTATACATGAACCGGGTGGCGAAAAGAAGGCGGCATTACATTCCGGATTTGCAAAAATAATGAAAGATAAGATTTCTATTTTTGCGGAAATTGCCGAATGGCCTGATGAGATAGATGAGAACCGTGCCAGGGAAGCTAAGATAAGAGCTGAAAGAAGAATTTCCGGGGATAAGTCCGGAATAGACCTTCAGAGAGCAGAAATAGCTTTGAAGAAATCATTGATACGAATTTCATTAAAAAATTAAGAATAAATACCTCCCGGATGGCAATAATTCAGAAAAGCCATTTGGGAGGTGTTTTTATGAAAAAAGCCGGAATAATTGCAGGCATGGTTATATGGAGTCTGGTGGCAGTCAGATATATTTGTGAAGCGAATGAGAAAAAAAGCGATATATTTACGGCATTTGCAACATCAAATTGCAATTATGTGACGGGAAAAGTCATAGGAGAGGGCGAATACAGCATATATGGAAATATAACGGACAAGGAATATGCCGTTAAAAATATAATGTATGCCTTAGGAATTATGAACGATTACAATATGGTATCGTGTGAAGAAGAAGTATATTGTGAAAAAATATCGGATAACGGATACGTAAAAGTACAGCTTGCCAATAGGGACGGTAATAATTTTTTGAGGATATTGGTGGATTTAAAACAGAATACAGAATGTTTATATGATTATAAAGAGCTGGTCAGAAATATTTTTGCGGCAGAGGGTATTAAAGGAAATGTGAGCGTATATCTTGAGGGAAGAATAAGGGGCGCCCTTAACTATGAAGAAAGAAGTTATCTGGCTGACAGGATGATAAAGAAACTTGACGGTAAAATCGTAACAGAAAGCAGGGATAATGATATTTTTTCAATATATGCATATACATCCAATATTGAAGGTTATATAAAATCAGTGGGTAGAAAAATCAATGTGAATGTCACGTCTTCGTATGACGAAGCAGCCAATGAAACAGTCATATATCTTGCAACACCGATTAACAACCTTGATTACTAGGGAAATACGTTGTAAAATAATAAGATAATGACGAATTGGTGGTATTTACATTGAAGATATTAAGGTTAAGAATTGCTTTATATATAATTGCTTTTGTGGCAACTTTTGCCATTACTTATTTATTGAAAACAGATGGTGCAGCAGATAAAACAGATACCAGAACCATGAGTGAGGCGGGACTCCCGGTGGTATATATGGTTTCCGAAGAAGGAACGGGCTATAACTATCTGTATGGTTATAATTCTGAAATAAATTATTCAGAACTTCACGGAGTTATAACACCTGTTAAGACGACCAGAGACATACATTTTGCCCTTAAAACATACGGAACCGATATTTCAGGCATATCTTATGAAGTCAGGGATTTAAGCGGAACAGAGCTGATTGAAAAAACGGAGCTGGAAAATTTTACCGATAAATCAGGCATAATAGATATAAATGCAAGATTGCGTAATCTTCTTGAAACCGGTAAAGAGTATATGTTGAAAATCTGTATTAATACAAAGGATTATGGGGATACATCATACTATACGAGAATTAAGCTGACAGATAATGCCAATGTTGACAGAAAACTTAGCTATGTTAAATGGTTTTCGGGAAATACAAGAAATGAAAATACGCTTAAGGAGCTTATACCAAAGCTGGAGCCTGACAGCACAGGCGATAATACCGATTTAAGTCATGTTAATATCCACAGTAAATTGTCGCAGGTAGGCTACGGAATGCTTAATCCTGAATTGCAGGGAGAAATATATCCCCAGATAGACGAGATAGACGGTGACGTGGCATCCATAACCTTGAAGTTCTGCATTACAACAAAAGATGAGAACAGAAATTATAATTATGAAGTAACGGAATTCTTCAGAATAAACCAGGTCAGCGAAAAGGTTACTTATGTATATTCTTATGACAGATTTATGAACCAGATATTTGAACCTGAATACGGAATATCATCCGGACGTAATATATATCTGGGAATTAATGAGGACAAATCTCTTCAGACCATGTGCAATTCAACTGGAACGGTCACAGCCTTTGTAGTAAATGGGAATTTGTGGAGTTATCACCCTAACAGAGATAGATTTAACAAGGTTTTTTCTTTTGATGAAGAGACCTCGGACGGTTTCAGGGAAAAAAACAGAAATTACGGAATAAAGATTCTTGATGTGGATAAGAACGGAGATATTTATTTTGTTGTATATGGCTATATGAACAGGGGAAGCCACGAAGGCAATACCGGAATCGCAGCTTATATGTATAATTTTGCATCGAATACAATAACCGAACTTGCTTTTATTCCTACAGATGAAAATTATCTTGTTACAAAAGAGGAACTGTATAAAGCAGCTTACATTAATGACAGAAAAATATTATATTTTTACAGAAACAGGTCGATATATTATTTGAATTATGAGACCAAGGAATGTATGCTGCTTGACAGCAATGTTGTGCCTGATACCTGTATGACGTCAGGCAATAATGTCCTTGTGTACCAGACAGAAAATGTTGATAATCTGATTAATATTATAGATCTTAAGGATGGGGTAAAACGTACAATACAATGTGAAACCAATGAGAAAATACGTGTTCTCGGTTTTATTGACAATAACATTGTATACGGACTGGCACCTGAAGATATTGTAATCCAGACAGGAAAATTCCTTATGAAAGGAATTTATATTATGGATGAAAATCTGAAAATTATAAGAACTTATGAAAATGATGACAGTTATATATCGGGAACAGAATTTTACGAATCCAAAATAATAATTAAGCGTGTTGCCTATGATGAAAACAATAATTTGGTGGATATCACTGATGAAAGGCTTCTAAGCAATACAGAATCTGACAGTACAAAAGCAAAATTATACACAGGAAATTCTGAGGAAAGACAGAAGGAATTATATATTATTCCGCCTGTCAAAGGTTCTGTTAAAACATCATGGCAGAACGGGAAGTATGTATTTCCGTCAGATTCCGCAGTACATATTAACAATGAATTTGATATTACTACTGAATATTATTATGTATATACTTACGGCAGACTTTATTATATAGATACAGACAAATCGGAATGTATCAGTGTTGCTAAAAATACCGGCGGGGTTGTGATAGACCTGCAAGGCAATAAAATCTGGGACAGATATATGGATGACCATAAATAAACCGGGAGATTTAATATGGCGAAAGACAAGACAAAGAAAAAAAATAAGACACTTAAAAAGATTATATTGGCAGTCGTTATAACGCTTTTAGGCACGCTTCTCATTGTTGCAGGTGTATTTATTGGCAAAATATTAAAACTGCGGTCAGATGCAAAAAAGATAATGTCAAACGTGTCATTAGATTCGTTCAGACAGACTGAAACGAGTATTATCTATGATAAAAACGGCAAAGAAATATCTGCTTTAAGTGGAATTAAAGAATTATATTATCTTGAATCCGATGAGATTCCGGACGTTTTAAAGAAGATGTTTGTCCAGATAGAAGATAAGGATTTTTACAATCATTCGGGAATTGATATGTCCGCAATTATCAGGGCGGCGCTTGCCAATGTAACACACGCTTCAATTAAACAGGGGGCAAGTACAATTACACAGCAGCTTGCGAAAAATATGTTCCTTGACCAGAGTATTACATGGAACCGTAAGATAACGGAAATGTTTATAGCAATGGAGCTTGAAAAGAGATTTTCAAAGGATCAGATTCTTGAATTTTATATCAATAATATATATTTTGCTAACGGATATTATGGAATCGAGGCAGCATCAGAGGGATATTTCGGAAAGCCGGTAAGTGAACTTAATGTGTCACAGCTTGCTTTTCTTGCGGGTATTCCAAGAAGACCAAATGCCTATGACCCATTTACCAATTATGACGCAGCCGTGGAGAGAAGAAATTCCGTTCTGAAACAGCTGTATGCGGCAGGCCTTATAACCAGTCTTGAGTATTATGAAGCAATAGAATATGACATTGTGATTAACAGCAAAAAAACAGACAGATATAATTACATAGAAACCTATGTATTTTACTGTGCAACGAGAGCGTTAATGGAGCAGGACGGTTTTGTATTCAGGACAGAGTTTACGGATAAAGATGATGAGGATGCTTATAAGGAGATGTATGATTCAACATATGCCGAGCATCAGAAATCTTTGTTCACAGGCGGATACAGAATATATACAGCCATTGATATGGAGAAACAGGAACTGCTTCAGAACATTCTTAATCAGGAACTTAAGTTTTCGGAAGACACAGGTGATAACGGAATATACGATTTACAGGGTGCGGCCGTATGCATAGATAATGAGACAGGACTGGTTACGGCTATTGTCGGAGGCAGAACGCAGGAATATGACGGTTATATGTTTAACAGGGCGTATCAGGCATACAGACAGCCGGGAAGTGCAATTAAACCTGTTCTGGTGTACGCACCGTACCTTATAGCAGGGCATATGCCGGATGAAATTATAGATGATTCTTATATGCCGGGTGGACCAAAAAATGTAGATGATACATACAGAGGACTTATCACACTTACGGAAGCACTCGGTTATTCCACAAATGTTCCTGCCTGGAAAATAATGGAGAGCCTGACCCCTGAGACTGCAATACAATATCTCCACGCCATGAATTATGCCAAAATAAATGATGATGAGCATAATATGGCGATAAGCGTAGGTGGTTTTACTTACGGAGTATCGCCTGTGGAACTGGCAGCAGGATATGCGACCCTTGAAAATAATGGAACCTACAGAAATCCTACATGTGTATCAAGAATTACCAATTCAAAAGGAGAAAATATAGTAAATAATCCGGGCGAAGGTTACAGTGTATACACAAAAGATGCCTCGATTATGGTAACAAAAATGATGGAATGGGGTGTAAATCATGGAATACTCCAAAAGGCAAAGCTTGAAAATGCGATAGTAGCCGCAAAATCAGGAACTACCAATGATTATAAAGACGGATGGTTAGCAGGTTATTCAAAATACTATACAACTGTTGTATGGGTTGGCTGCGACCAGCCTAAATCTGTGCTTGGACTTGGAGGAGGAACTTTCCCTCTTAATATATGGAAAAAATATATGGAAATAATACATGAAGGACTTCCACTAGAAGAATTTCCGGATTATCAGGACAATGCCGTTGATAATAATAGTGGAGATATCCACGACGAAAAAGAAACTGAGACACATCCGGGATGGCATGGCGGCGGAACACCTAATATAAGTGACGGAGATACACCTCACGGAGTAGATATTAACGGCAGGGGCGACAAAGATGTTGATGTAAGTGGAATGGGTGACAAAGACTATGATTACAGAGGATAGATTATAAGAATTAAGTCCGGGACCATATCTGATATTAAAGAGATGGTTCCGGACCTTTTTATGTTAATTATTTATGTGATTCTTTATATGCATTTACGCGTTTGTTGATTCTCTCAACAGGATTAAGAAGGTCGCTGATTGAAGCATCATGGTTAAGTGTATCAATAAGTAACGCAATGTATTTACTCATATCTACGCTTATATAGTAATCCCTGCTTAAAAGTTCAGGAGACTGATATACGAGGTTGGTTGTAAGAATCTTGTCAAAAAGACCTGATTCGTGGGCTTCATCGAATTTGGCCATACCGTTTGTAAATAAACCGAATGTAGCGGCAAGGAAAATTCTCTTAGCTTTTCTTTTCTTAAGCTCTCTTGCAACATCAAGCATGCTTTCACCTGAAGAAATCATATCATCAATGATAAACACATCTTTGCCTTCAACCGAAGAACCTAAAAATTCATGGGCAACAATTGGGTTACGTCCGTCTACAATACGGGAATAATCTCTTCTCTTATAGAACATACCCATATCAAGTCCGAGCACGTTAGAATAATAAACGGCACGTCCCATAGCACCTTCATCAGGACTTATAATCATCATATTATTGCTGTCTATCTTAAGGTCATTTACATTGGTAAGAAGTGTTTTAATAAACTGGTATGCAGGTTGTACGGTTTCAAATCCATTCAAAGGAATCGCATTCTGTACTCTTGGATCATGGGCATCAAATGTGATTATATTATCAACACCCATTGATACGAGTTCTCTTAAAGCCAGGGCACAGTCAAGGGATTCTCTTCCGCTTCGCTTATGCTGTCTGCTTTCATAGAGAAAAGGCATAATAACCGTAATACGTCTTGCTTTACCTCCTACGGCTGCAATTATTCTCTTAAGATCCTGATAGTGGTCATCAGGTGACATATGATTTGTCTTGCCACAAAGATTGTAAGTAAGGCTGTGATTACATACGTCAACCAAAAGGTATAAGTCATAACCACGGACTGATTCGTTGATTACACCCTTTGCCTCACCTGAACCAAAACGTGGAACGGCAGCCTTAACGATATAATTGTCTCTCTGATATCCTGCAAAGGCTAATGTTGTTTTGTGTTCATTTTCTCTTTCATTACGCCAGTCAACAATATAGTTGTTGATTTTCTGACCAAGTGCCTCACAACCGTTAAGGTTAATCAGACCAAGTGCACCTACAGGAATTGTCTCAAGATCGCGATCGTTCTGCATAATAAAAAATCCTCCATAATATAAAATTATTTTCTCTTACGCACATCATCACCGATAAGGTTGATAATATTATATGATGTGAAAATACGTGAAAAAATTCTTTCTGAGTATGCGGCCAGCAAACTCTGTTTATCAAAATTAGAAGAGATTATGGTTGAACGTTTTTCCAATAATCTCTGATTGATACAATAAAATAACTTCGAGGTTGTAAAATTGTTAATTAATTCTGTGCCCAAATCATCTATAATAAGCAGGTCGCAACTTATAATTTGCAATGAATTGTCAGAATTGTCAAGTCCCGAATATTCGTAATGATCATTTTTTGAAGAAAAATAATCAAAAAGTTCAATAGCGGACAGATAAACTACACTGTGGTATCTGTCAAGAATTTCTTTGGCTATACAATTTGTAAGGTATGTCTTCCCAACACCCGTGGAACCGAGAAAAAGAAGGTTCTTGCCGGAAGGAAACTCCTCTATAAATGATTTACAGACTTCAAGAGCCGCTTTCATATTCTGACGGGGACTTACACTGTACCCTTCCGGGATATCGTCAGAAAACAGATTGATATTAAAATGCTCAAAGTTCTGTACTGAAAGCAGATCTTTTATATTAGACTGTCTGTAAAGCAGGTCAATTTCTGCCTGCTTAAAACAATGGCACTTTTCGTTACCGATGTATCCCGTATCCTTGCAGTCCTTACAGACATAAGAAGGGGTAAGATAATCATCAGGATAACCGGCAGATGACAGAAGCTTAGACATCCGTGATACGTAAGAGTCAATATCCTTATGAAGAGAAGTAAGAGAGGAAGAATTGCCGGATATCCTTGCCTTTGCCGCACTGATTGAAAGGGATGATATCTCATCAAGGCATACTTTATATTCCGGAATCACACGTATGACTTCTTCAGTACGTCTGTTAAGTTCATCTGCTGACTTCAGTTGTCTTTTATTATATTCATGCATTATTTCTTCATACTGGGAATTACTTAATGCCAAAACCAAATCCTCCCTTATTGATTGATGATAATAAGATCATCCTTTGAATCATCAAAATTGTAAGAACGCTGTGGAAAATTATTAAATTTATTGACAGACTGCTGCACAGGTGCAGCTTTTGAAGTAACCGGAACAGTTATCTTTGTCCTGAAACCGGATTCTAATTTCTTAACATCTTCGAGAGTTGTAATCCCTGCATTATGCCATTTCTTAAGAATACTCTCGGCATAAGCAAAATTGGGCTTGCTTACCGCAAGGATTGTCTTTTTACAGGCTTCACTCACAAGTTCTGTACTAAAATTGTATTCATCAAACCAACGGGTAATAAACTCACTTTCAATAGGTGTGACGTTTCTGTCTGTAATTCCAAAAGAACGGAACACGGCAGCGTTCCTGCTGCTCCTTATTCCTGAAGTTTCTTTGGCTTCTGCAACAGTAGTGATACCGTTGTCATACCAGTTCATTGCAACTTTACATATATAGTTAAAAGAACGGTGATTGCCGGACAGACAATATTCAATCAGATATTCAATCAACTCTGCCGAAAATGCCAGATCGGAATATATATAAATTACGGTGCTCGTTTCCGTAGGAGTGAGAGGGGCACCCATATATTTCTGGATTATGTATAAAAGCTCCTTTATGTCTTCCTGTTCGCAAAGACGTCTGATTTCAGCCGGAGAATATGAACGTTTAACTGCAGTGCTCTTGTTCTCCACAGGTTCCTTTGATACGGCTATCTCCTCCACCGGGGCAAGGACCGGCTGATTAAGGTCACAAAGACAAATAGAAACAGGTGTGCTGCCGTCATATTCAACCTTAAGCACTTTAAGGCTGTTCCAATACTTTAATGCCCGCAGAATATCATTCTCAGTCATGTTAAGCTTGTCTGCTATATCACTTACGGTAACAGGCATATTACCGTCCTCACATCTTAAAAGATATAAATATACTTTAATAAACTCACCGTTGGCATCACGCATAAACGTATCTATAAATACGTTGGAAACCATTGAATATTGATTTTTTACGGATGAGGTTAATGCTATATACTTCATAAATCCGACACTCCTGTTTTTTATGCGAATGCTGTCATTATAGCACAGTAATTATTAAAAAAAAATAACAAACTTCCTTTTTTACAAAAGTTGTGGATAGTGTGGATAATGTGGATAATTATCTGGTAAGACGGTCGGCAATATCCACCACATTTCCTGCCCCCATGGTTATTACAAGATCGCCTTTCCGGCAGCGGTCAAGTATTATTTGGCATATTTTATCAAAGTCCGGTTCGTAAATACATTCCGTTCCTGCAGCGTTTATAAGGTCGGCAATATCTTTTGACGAAATTCCGAGGGTATCAGTCTCCCTTGCTGCATAAATATCAGGAAGTATTACAAGGTCGGCCCTCTTTAACACATCTGCAAAGTCCTTAAGAAAAGCTTTGGTTCTCGTATATGTGTGAGGCTGGAATATGATGACAAGCTTTTTATGAGGGTAATTCATTGCTGAATTAATAGTTGCATTAATCTCTGCAGGGTGGTGCGCATAGTCATCAATTATTGTAAAACCATTTACGGTTCCTTTTTTCTGGAAACGTCTGTCAGTACCGTGAAAACCTTTAAGTGAGTCAATAATTGTACTGATGTCTATTCCTAAGTGGATTGCAACTGCAATGGCAGCAAGACTGTTATATACATTATGAATCCCCGGAACACTGAGGGCTATTCTGCCGATGGTGTTTCCCTGACGGATAAGGTCATAAGAAGGACAGCCGAATTCATCAAAGGAGATATTATCTGCTGTATAATCAGCATCAGGTGTTTTTCCAACTGTTATAACGGGACAAGCGGCATTTTTATAAATTTCTTCAACATTATCAATGTCATTATTAATTACCAGAAGACCGTTCCCAGGGAGAAGTCTGACATAACGTCCAAAGGAATTACGGATATCGTTAATGTCTTTAAAAAAGTCAAGATGATCTTCTTCTATATTAAGTATAATCTCAATAGTCGGAAAGAATGATAAAAAGCTGTTGGTATATTCACAGGCTTCGGTCACAAAATTATCAGAATGGCCTATTCTTAAGTTACCGTGTATGGATGGAAGAATTCCGCCTACGGATACGGTAGGGTCAAGGCTGCCATTCACAAGAATTTCGGTAAGCATGGAAGTGGTTGTTGTCTTACCGTGGGTACCGGACACACCGACTGCTGTTTTGTAGTTGGTCATAATCTCTCCAAGCAGCTCGGCTCTCGTTATTACGGGAATATTTTTTGCCCTGGCAGCAGCAAGTTCTTCATTGTCATTGTGAATCGCTGCGGTATATACTACGAGGTCAATATCGTCAGTTATGTTGTCTGCCTTCTGCCCGATGAAAACCTTAATGCCCTGGGATATAAGGTTCCTGGTCAGTTCTGATTCTTTAGAGTCTGAGCCTGAAATTGTAAAACCTTTTGAAAAAAGAATATCTGCAAGTCCGCTCATGCTTATTCCACCGATGCCGATGAAGTGAACATGGATAGGACTGTTATAATTAATATGTGACATAATAATCTGTCTCCTTGAATATAGATTAATTTATTATATTTTATACCAGTAAGGTATTAAAAGTAAATAAAAATAAAGAGGTTCTTTTTATCGTGGAAATGAATATATATTAAAAAACGGGAGACAAGTATTATGTTAGTAGAAATTACTAAAAATAAAAAATAAAAATGTCAAAATTTAATGAATATTATGAAATACTCTTTAAAATATATAAGGTTTGTGTTACAATATGTTTACAATTTGACTAGAAAATATAAGACTTGAGGTGATTAATATGGTGAAAAAAGAAATGATTGCCATGTTGTTAGCAGGCGGACAAGGCAGCAGACTCGGAGTTCTTACGTCCAAGGTTGCCAAGCCGGCAGTAGCATTTGGCGGTAAGTACAGAATTATTGATTTTCCACTCAGCAACTGTATTAACTCTGGGATTGATACAGTAGGTGTTCTTACACAGTATCAGCCGTTACGACTTAATACACATATCGGGATAGGTATTCCTTGGGATTTGGATAGAAATGTCGGCGGCGTTACGGTTCTTCCTCCATACGAGAGAAGTACAAGCAGCGAATGGTATACAGGTACGGCTAATGCCATATATCAGAATCTTGATTATATGGAAATGTATAATCCGGACTATGTTCTTATTTTATCGGGTGACCATATTTACAAGATGGATTATGAGATAATGCTTGATTATCATAAGGCATGCAATGCGGACGTTACTATTGCGGCAATGCCTGTTCCTTTAGAGGAAGCAAGCAGATTCGGTATACTTATTACAGATGAGAACAACAGAATAACAGAATTTGAGGAGAAACCGGCTAATCCTAGAAGCAACCTTGCATCAATGGGTATATATATATTCAGCTGGAAAGTCCTTAAAGAAGCTCTCATTAAGATGAGAGACCAGAAGGGCTGCGATTTCGGTAAGCATATTATTCCTTATTGCTTTGAAAACGGCAACAGGCTTTTTGCGTATGAGTATAACGGATATTGGAAAGATGTAGGAACGTTGAACTCATATTGGGAAGCTAATATGGAGCTTATTGATATAGTTCCTGAATTTAATCTCTATGAGGAATTATGGAAAGTATACACAAGAGCGGATGCAATTCCTCCACAGTACATATCAGGCAGTGCCAAGGTTGAGAGAAGCATAATCGGTGAAGCAAGTGAGATTTATGGTACTGTCCGCAATTCAGTAATCGGAAGTGGTGTCACAATAGAAGAAGGTGCGGAAGTTACAGATTCCATAATTATGCAGAATACGACTGTCGGAAACGGAACTGTTATAAATAAAGCAATAGTTGCAGAGAATGTGACAATCGGAAATAACTGCCATGTGGGATTTGGTGATATGGCTGAAAGTAAGCTGGATACTAAGATTTATAATTCTGATTTAGCAACAATCGGTGAAAATACAGTTATTCCGGATAATATTACGATTGGCAGAAATACTGCTGTCTCAGGAGTGACGACTCTTGAAGATTATAAAGATGGAATCCTTGAAAGCGGTGGATACATCATTAAGGCAGGTGAAGAAAGATGAGAGCAATAGGTATTATTTTAGCCGGCGGTAATAACAAGATGATGCGTGAATTATCCAATAAGAGAGCCATTGCTGCAATGCCGGTTGCAGGAAGTTACAGGACGATTGATTTTGCACTCAGTAATATGAGTAATTCACATATTGGTAAAGTTGCAGTAATAACCCAGTACAATGCGAGATCGCTTAATGAACATCTGAGTTCTTCAAAGTGGTGGGATTTTGGCAGAAAACAGGGCGGACTCTTTGTTTTTAATCCAACCATAACTAATGAAAACAGTGTATGGTACAGAGGAACAGCAGATGCATTATATCAGAATCTTACTTTCTTAAGAAACAGCCATGAACCTTATGTTGTTATTGCATCGGGTGATGGCGTATACAAGCTGGATTACAATAAGGTTATTGAGTATCATATTGAGAAGAAAGCTGATATTACGGTTGTAATCAAAGACCTTGATGATTCAGAAGATGCTCGCAGATTCGGTGTCGTTAAGTGCGATGAAGACGGAAGAATTGTGGAATTTGAAGAGAAACCGATAGCGACATCGGGCAAGACGGTTTCCACAGGAATATATGTAATCAGAAGAAGACTTCTTATTGAACTTATCCAGAAGGCTTACGATGAGGACAGATATGATTTTGTTAAAGATATTGTAATAAGATATATGAATGTAAAGAAAATATACGGTTACAGGCTTGATTCATATTGGAGCAATATATCAACGGTAGAGTCATATTTCAAGACCAATATGGATTTTCTTAACAGAGATATAAGAAAGCATTTCTTTAAGGATTCAACAGATATATATTCAAAGACAGAAGATCTTGCACCGGCAAAATATAATCCGGGTTCGGAAGTTAAGAACTGCATAGTTGCCAGCGGATGTATTTTTAACGGCAAAGTGGAAGATTCCGTTATATTTAAGAAGGTATACATTGGAAGTAACACTTATATTAAGAATTGTATAATTCTTAATGATGTTCATATTGGTGATAATTGTCATTTGGAAAATTGCATTGTTGAGAGCAGAGATACCATAAGACCTAATACAGAATATATCGGTCAGAATGGAGAAATCAAAATTGCAATAGAGAAAAATGAGCGGTTCCCAATGTAGTTCATTAGGAAGGAAGGGTTACGAATATGAAAATTACGGATATCAGAGTAAGAAAAATTGCAAAAGAAGGTAAATTAAAAGCAGTTGTGTCAATTACAATAGATGACGAGTTTGTAATATATGATATTAAAGTAATTGATGGAGATAAGGGATTGTTTATAGCAATGCCTAGCAAAAAAACGGGTGATGGAGACTACAGGGATATAGCACATCCGATTAATTCAGACACAAGAGGAATGTTGCAGAGAAAGATCCTTGAAGCCTATAACAATGCTTCTGACGAAGAAGTATAGAGAATATAATAGCATACTATTATAAGATGAGGATGTCACTTTAACGATTAAAAATCGTTGAGGCGGCATCCTCTTTTTGTTTATTTACTGTATTCCCTGATAATTGCCCGTACAGTTCTTGAAAGGTACGGTTTAATTCTTCCGATATTCGCCGGTTCATTGTATAGAATAGAACTGTAACAGGTTGAACCCACAAGTTCCACTACAAGGAAAAGAAGAATTTCAGGTTCTTCTATTGAAAGACCGCTTGTGGAAAGCATTTCGTAGTAAATGTCTTTAAAATTAATATCATTGGAAGCTACGTTTGTGGTAAGGGCTTCCTTAAACACACCCCAACTTAAATTTTTGGATATAAAAGTAAGGAGGGAGTGGTTGTCCTCAAGGGCATCTACAATGTAATTGATAATAAAAATCATTTTTTCCTCAAAAGCAGGTTCCTCACTGGCAGTTGATGATTTTTTTTCAAGAGCCGCTACGGCATCTTTAAAAAGTTTACTGGATTCATGTGATATGAGCCGGTTCCTGATTTCGTATTTGTCTTTAAAATACAGATAAAAAGTTCCTTTGGCAACGTCGGCAGCCTTGGAAATTTCAGCTATTGTCGTCTTTTCCACGCTTTGCGTAGTGAATAAATCATAGGCAGCATTTAAAAGAGCATTAAGTTTCTGCTGCTTATTATCGTCTACCTTTCCCATTATAAAAATCCTCCGTGTAAAATATTAAAAATTTATAAAAAACTGACTTTTGGACATTTTCTATATTGACTATACAATTTTTAGTGCTATAATGTCAACAGAAATAAAAAAATGACCAATGGACATATTTTATAATTAAGGAGGATTTATATGAAAAAGTTTGGAAAACTTATCGTAAAGCTAAGAATACCGATTCTCATTCTTAGCGTGCTGCTTTTAATTCCGGCAGCAATAGGATACTTTAATACTAAAGTTAATTATGATATTTTATATTACCTTCCGGGTGATATTGATACAATGAAGGGCCAGGATATATTACTTGACGATTTCGGCAAGGGCGCCTACGCAATGGTTGTGGTTGACGGAATGAACAAGAAAAATGTATCCGAGCTTGTAAAAAAAGTTGAAAAAGTTGACCATGTAGCCAATGTTATTTCATACAATGGAATTGTTGGTGACGGAGTACCGTCAGAAATACTTCCGGATAAGTTCAGGTCTTACTTTGAGAATGATGATTCGGGAGCGACACTTTTCGCAATATTCTTTGATGATACAACATCAAGTACAGAAACGATGGATGCCATTGAAGAATTAAGGGATGTAACCGATAAACAGTGCTACATAGCGGGTATGTCGGCGGTAGTTACCGATACCAAGTCAATGTCAGAAAAAGAAACTCCTATATATGTACTTGTAGCGGTATTACTTGTTTGTGTGGTTCTTGCGATATTTATGGATTCGTTCCTTGTACCTGTATTATTTATGGTAAGTATAGGAATGGCCATTGTATATAATTTAGGAACGAATATTTTCCTCGGAGAAGTATCGTACATAACAAAAGCACTTGCAGCGGTGCTCCAGCTTGGTGTAACACTTGACTATTCAATATTCCTGTGGCACAGCTATAAGGAAGAAAAAGAAAAGAATCCCGGTGACCATAAAGAGGCAATGGCAGTTGCAATCGGAAATACACTTACCTCTGTTGTAGGTTCATCAATCACAACAGTAGCAGGATTTATAGCACTTTGCTTTATGAGTTTTACCCTTGGACTTGACCTTGGTATAGTAATGGCAAAGGGTGTTATATTCGGTGTAATCGGCTGCGTAACAATTCTTCCTTCACTTATACTTACATTCGATAAAGCACTTGAGAAGACAATGCATAAAGAAATTATGCCTAATTTTGATAAGCCGGCAAGATGGATAGTAAAACATTCATGGTTATTCCTCATTGTCTTCCTGGGACTTTTATATCCGGCAATTTACGGCTACAACCATACAAAAGTATATTATGATTTATCTGATACATTACCTGATAAACTTAATTGCTCACAGGCTAATAAATTACTTGCGGAAAATTTTGATAAGACCAATTCAATATATATGATTCTTGCAGACACCAATCTTTCAAAAGATGACTCTATTGCAATGATAGATGAGATAAAAAAACTTGACGGTATATCAACGGCAATGAGCCTTGATTCCGTAGTTGGTGCAGAACTGCCTACGGAAATGCTTCCGGATTCCCTTGTTTCAGAGTTAAAGGGAAACGAATATCAGATAATGATGATATCAACCAATTATGCCATTGCATCTGATGAAATCAACGACCAGATAGATAAAGTTGATGAAATTGCTAAAAAATATGATGCAAAATCAATGGTAATCGGTGAAGCACCATGTACAAAAGACCTTATTACAATTACAGATAAAGACTTTAAGACAGTAAGTATTGTATCAATTGCAGCAATATTCGTAATTATATTCGTTGTACTAAAATCAATATCATTACCTGTTATCCTTGTTGCGGCAATTGAATTTGCGATATTTGTAAATATGGGTATTCCTTATTTTACAGGAACATCAATACCGTTTATTTCATCGGTAGTCATCGGAACCATACAGCTTGGTGCAACCGTCGACTACGCAATTCTTATGACAACGAGATACAAAAGAGAAAGAGCCGCAGGCGAAAGCAAGAAAGAGGCCATATCGATTGCACTTGGAACATCTATTCCGTCAATTATCGTAAGTGCCCTCGGATTTTTCGCAGCAACCTTTGGCGTAGGTATGATTGCCAGCGTTGATATGATTTCATCATTATGTATACTCATGGCACGAGGTGCAATCATCAGTATGTTAGTTGTAATATTTATACTTCCATCATTATTTGTATTGTTTGATAAACTCATTATAAATACAAGTATTGGTTTTAAATCTAAGAAAAATAAAAAAGAAGCAGTTATGTAAGGAGAGATAGTTATGGTAAAGAAGAAATTTTTAAAACGTTGTTCAATATTAATGTGCAGTGTTCTTGTTGCAGCTAACCTTGTTGCATGCGGAGCGGGAACAGGCAGTACAAACGAAGAAGTAAAACAAAGTGCGTACAGTCAGGACAATATGGTCCAGACATCCATAGAAAAAGAATTATCATCAAAAAGTACACTTCCAATCAATACAAGACAGGAAACAGTATATGTGTTCGGGGATGCTAACGGAAATAAGGATCATATAATCGTTAATGAAAAAGTAACTGATGACAAAGGAAAGGAAACCCTTAATAGGACTGAATCTGATGGCGAAGTACCGGTTTCCATGAAAGTTACATACACTCTTGACGGAAATGAAGTTACACCTGAAGAACTTGCGGGAAAGAGCGGCAAAGTAACAATGAGATTTGATTACACAAATAATACAAAAGATGTTCCTTTTACAATGATTACGGGAATGGTACTTCCTGCCGACGTATTCTCAAATGTAGAGATTACAAACGGTAAACTTACCAGAAACGGTGATTCAATTATTGCAGTCGGACTTACAATGCCGGGTCTTGCAGATATGCTTAACCTTAAAGGAATAGAGCTTCCTGAGTATTTTGAAGTAACAGCAGATGTAAATAAATTCTCGCTTGATATGACAATGTCTGTGGCAACATCTAATTTCCTTTCAGATGTGAATGTGGATGACATTTCCATTGACAGCATAAAAGCTCTTACAGATAAGCTTGGAAGTGCTGCCGGACAGCTTGTGGATGGTTCAGCAGCTCTTGCAGACGGAACCTCACAGTTAAAGGATGCTGTTCCTGCCCTTACAGACGGAATTACCAGGTTAAACACAGGTGCGCTTTCATTAAGAGACGGAATGTATGCTTATATTGACGGCGTAAATACAGTATCGGCAGGTGCGTCACAGCTTAATAGCGGAGCATCAGACCTTGCAACAGGTCTTGACGGTCTTGCCTCTGCAATAAATACAAAGGTAGTTCCGGGAATTACACAGATGAAAAATACCGTTGACGCCAATGTAAAGACTTACGGAGGAAAAGTTACATCCGTTCTTACATTAGCAGGAACATATGATAAAGCATTTGCGGCATTGAATAACACTATTAAGTCAGCAGGTGCAGCTTATGGTGTGAGCGATATGTCAGTAGTTCCTTACTCAGAAATGAGTTCGGGACTTACAGAGGAAAAAGTTTCAAAACTTCTTACAAAATATATGTCAGATTACACAATTTACATAAGTGCAAAAGCGGCATTTACAAATGCTGATGCGTATGTTTCACAGATGAAACTTAGAGGCGTTGACGGTTCATCCGTAACAAATCTCGGACAGGTATACCAGCAGGAAATTGCAATGCTTATGTCAGCAGCAAGCAACGGCGGTGTGTATACAGCACTAAGCCAGGTGCAGACAGGTGTTAATCAGTTATCCACAGGTATCGGTTCAATGAATGACAATACCAATGCAACAAGAACAGGCAATACAGAAACTATCTGTTCAGCAATTTACAAACTTCAGACAGGAAGCAAAACACTTAAAGACGGAACAGAAACTCTTGTAAACGGTCTCGGAACACTTACATCTAACAATGATGCACTTAAGAGCGGTGCCGCACAGGTTGCAGACGGAACAGGAACCCTTAATGACAGCGCCACAACACTTGCGGATGCCATTGAGAAACTTAATGCCGGAGCCATTACATTAAAAGACGGTATGGCACAGTTTAACAGTGAAGCAATAGAACCACTTGAAAAACTTGTGGGTAATGATTTACAGAATGCTGTTGACACAATCAAAAAAGTTGTAAAATCAGGTCAGGATTATACATCGTTCTTAGGTAAGTCAGATGACTTAAAAGGCAGCGTGACATTTATATACAAGACTGCAGGTATTACAATAGAAGAATAATAGCGGTTGCATAAGATTCAATCCTGAATTATAATATTTGGAAAAAGAATGTTATAATTCAGGAGGAACGTAATGACTATATTAGTTTTAGGTGGAGCCGGGTATATAGGCTCGCATACGGTGTACGCACTTATTGAAAAGGGTGTGGATGTAGTAGTTATAGATAATCTGGAAACAGGTCATATAGAAGCAGTTCATGAAAAAGCACGTTTTTACAAAGGCGATATCAGGGACAGGGCTTTTGTTGACAGCGTTTTAGATAAGGAGAAGATAGACGCGGTTATTCATTTTGCCGCTAATTCACTCGTAGGCGAGAGCATGGTTAATCCGCTCAAATATTATGACAATAATGTAAACGGTACCAAGGTCCTTTTACAGTCAATGGTTGCCCACGGCCTTGATAAGATAGTATTTTCATCAACGGCAGCTACCTATGGAGAACCTGAAAAAGTTCCTATTCTTGAAACAGACAGAACAGAACCTACCAATACATACGGTGAGACCAAGCTTGCCATGGAAAAGATGTTTAAATGGACAGATCGTGCCCATGGACTTAAGTATGTTTCTTTGAGATATTTTAATGCATGTGGTGCACACGTAAGCGGAAAGATTGGAGAAGCACATTCTCCTGAGACACACCTTATTCCTTTGATTCTTCAGGTGCCATTGGGACAACGTGAGTACATCAGCATATTTGGTGATGATTATGATACGAGTGATGGAACCTGCATAAGAGATTATATTCATGTAACAGACCTTGCACAGGCACATATACTTGCTGTTGATTACCTGATGAAAGGCAATGAAAGCAACATATTTAATCTCGGTAACGGTGTGGGATTTACAGTTAAGGAAGTAATAGATACGGCACGAAAAGTCACAGGACATGAGATACCGGCCAGAATTGCCGAAAGAAGAGCCGGAGACCCTGCGAGACTTATTGCATCAAGCGATAAAGCAAGACAGGTGCTTTTATGGAAACCTGAGCACGCGGATCTTGAGGAAATTATATCAACTGCATGGAATTGGCATAAAAACCACCCAAACGGTTATAACGGATAATGGACAGTTTTATATTCAGCCTTGAAGCTACTGTACCTGTTTTTATGGTAATTATCCTTGGCTATATACTTATGCGTGTCGGATTTCTGACTAAAGAGTTTACAGAGGTAGCAGACAAATATGTATTTAAAGTGGCTTTGCCGGTATTGCTTTTTAAACAGATAGGAACAGCGGATATCCGTTCCGAATTTGATATCAGGTTTGTTCTCTTCTGCATGATAGTTACAACGGTAATGTTTGGCATGGTGTGGCTTCTTGCGAGGATTTTTATAAGAGATAAGAGCATGGTCGGTGCGTTTACGCAGGGAAGTGTCCGCGGTAGTGCGGCTATTCTTGGAATTGCATTTATTGACAATATATACGGCAGTTCAGGGATGGGACCACTGATGATTGTATCAGCGGTACCGCTATATAATATATATTCTGTTATAATTCTTACGGTTGAGGCAAGGGATAATAAGAATGGTAAAGAGGCAATTAAAAAATCTTTTATTAATGTCCTGAAAAATCCTATTATAATAGGTATTTTTCTCGGAATGATTGTTGCATGTACCGGACTTAAGATACCGGCTATACCGTTAAAAGCGATAAACAGCGTTGCTGCTACCGCAACCCCCATCGCACTGATAGTTGTCGGCGCCGGTTTTGAAGGGAAGAAGGCCATTGCCAAAACAGGACCGACGCTTGTGGCTGTTTTTATCAAGCTTATAGTTCTTCCTCTGATATTTTTACCGGTTGCGGTTAAAATGGGATTCAGACGAGAAGCTCTTGTTGCAATAATTATTATGCTAGGCTCACCTACAACGGTAACCTGCTACATAATGGCAAAGAATATGAATAATGATGAAGTCCTTAGCGGAAGTATTGTTGTGCTTGCGACGCTGCTTTCGTCATTTACATTGACGGGACTGGTATTCCTTATGAGATATATGGGATGGATATAAAACCTGCATAGGCGGTCTGCTTGTGCAGGTTTTTTAATACTCAAACAAAATATTACCGTTTGCGACAAAATTCTTGCTATTATTCTATTTTAGAGTTATTATAAAACTATAAAAAATTTACAATATTTGGGAGTATGATGTACGGATTAAAGGAGTTTTAAGATTTATATCATCTACAATCTTTATTTTATCATTTACAGTTCGTTTTATATTCCCGGTTATTTTTATGGAGCAGGTATGGATAGTAGAATATTTTCAAAACAGCATGGTGGTGGCGTTGCTTTATTAAGACAAAGTGAGATTGTATATTTACAGGTGGACGACAAGTACATTAACATATACACCGATACGAATAAGTATTATGTAAGGTCAAGTCTCAACGAATGTATGAGAAAACTTGAAAAAAATTTTGTAAGAATATCACGCAATGTAGTTGTTAATTTTGATAATGCTGTGTGTGTGCAGGATGGAGAAGTTATTGTTAATAACGGAGATAAACTAATTGTTTCAAGAAGAAGATGGAAGGAGGTTAAGATGGCATACATGGTATATTTAAGTGAAAAGTAACCACTTGCGACAAAAATAGACCACTCGCGACATAATACTTGAAATATAACCTGAAAGATGGTAGTATGTAATGTATAATTCGAATTATATATTAATATTATTTGATAGGAGAAAAAACTATGAAGATTAAATTACTAATTGCTGCATTTACTCTTGGAATCGCAATCGCAGGTTCTACAGCAGCAAATGCAGGAACAAGACAAAATTACGCATCACTTGATAATAAGACACCGACAGCATTATGCACTGTTAAGAAGGATAATAATACCAATGGTTCCTACGTAACATACAGGTCAGGGGTCGGAGTGAATGCACAGGTACGAAATACAGTATTTAAAGTAGATTACAGAGGTAAAAAAACTAAGTATACACCTTCTGTTACCTTCTCAAAAGGAACAAGATATTGGATGGGTTCATATACATCATTACCATCACTGAAGAAGGGTGATCAAATTGAGCTGGTTGCAGGAACTAGGGAAACCTCTGATACAATATTTTACACATGGGAGTACAACTAGAATTGTTTAAATTATCATATTCAAATTTTAAATCCAATTTAAAAAAATATGTGGCAATCATGACTGCGGTCATGATTGCCATGATGTTCATAATTGCCTCTGAAAGCATATTTTCATCATACGGAGAGGTTAAGGTCAGAAACGCATACCGGTATAACGGGGTATGGGATTACCGTTTGAAAACATCATCAGGTGAGGATATAAAAGTCGATGGAGTGACATATAGAGGGTATGCAGAGAATCAGAATATAGGTATTCTTGATATAATACCTGAGATGGAACATATAGGAAATTATATAGATTGTACAGACAGGTATTTATTAGCAATTACGGGAATTGACAGTGGTTTATATGATACAATTCCGTATAAACTTAAGGAAGGAAATTATCCCGCCAGTGCAGATGAACTCCTTGTTGCACAGAATACGGTATACAACGGGGAAATTCTTAAGACAGGTGATGTAATAGAGCTTGATATAAAAGAACGTCAGGATGAAGATGGCAATATCCTTGGAGATGAGAACTTGTCAGTAGGAGATGTATATACAGATATTACTACAAAGAAATATACAATATGCGGAATATATGACAGCTCATCATTTACAACAGGAACCTTTATCCATAGTGCGTATTCAGGAAAATCAGGAAGCAATAATAGAATATATTATTATACCTGCAACAGCCATGACAAGGCAAGGTATGAAGCTGCATTAGAAACTTTCAAGCAGGCAGGAAATGTTGAAGCCAATCAGTATGTAAAGATGGCTGTGGAGTCCGTATATAAGTCTGATTATTTTAAAGCGAGTAAAGCAGGCGTTTTTCTTTTTCAGGGGATAATAATTATTGTGTCCCTTGCAACAATAATTCTCAATCTTTTTCAGATTGGAGAATCTGAAAGAAAAAATATCCGCCAGATGTATACAATAGGTGCCGGAAAAGGAAAGATAACCGGAATATATAACAGGGTCTTTGCAGTATGTGAGCTTACAGGTGTTTTAGCAGGAACTGGACTTGCGGTTATTGCTTTGACAGCAGGGAAAAAAGCTATAATCAGCATACTCAATTCGGAATATACGGATTTTTCACTTATTAAGATTAATCCTGTCAAGATCATTGTAATGTATCTTATAATACTTATAGTTACAATGATATTCATGTTAATAAAGTGTAACGGCATCCTTACTATACATAAAAGAAAAATATCCGGAGAAATAAAGAAAAAACCATGTAATAGTATATCAAAGCTTGCAAGTACAACCGTAAGAAACAGGTGGATATTTAATATAGTGCTTACAAGCTCACTTACGATAATGCTTCTTATGGTAACTATTTTATTAAGCATCCATCCGGGAATTAAAAGCAGAAGTGAAGAAGAAGCAGGAATTTATAAAAGTTACGGTCACTATTATATAATTACTGATAAAGATATTGATGAGTATGAAAGAGAATTCAAATCTATAGATGGTGTGAAAAAATTCAGAATAGAATGTAGTGCAGCTATATCGATACAGGGTAGAGATGACTGTTTTGACGGAATATTCTATTGTAACAGAGACTCTTATAATCTTATAAAAGAAGAGAACCCATGGATGGCAGATTTTGATACGTTTGAAGAAAATGGAATGGTATATGCAATAAATGAGGGCTTAAAAGACGGAAAAAGAGTACCTACAAATGATGCGAAAAAAGGAGATACGTTCAGATACACATATTTACAGGCAGAGAATTCAGATGAAGAATATGAAATTAAGATAGATGGAATTATTTCTATGCCTGTCGATTATCTTTTAGACACAGGCCTTATAAATGACCGTTTGACATTTCTGGTTTCAAGAGACAAGATGTTAAATGAAGCGAAGAAAGCTGGATGTGTTCCTTACAGATCATATTATATTATATGTGAAAGAGACAAGATAAAGAGTGCCGGTGAGAAATTACAGGATCTTACATATAGATTAGGAGTAGGGCTGAATGATACTGCCGAGATTTATGAACTGGCTGAGGATAATCATGAAATACAGGTATTTGTTGTAGCAGTTGTGTCAGGCCTTTTTATACTTATCGGACTTGGCGGAATGATAACATCCATCAGGCTTGATAATATGTCAAGAAAACGTGAATTTTCAATATACAGGACGCTTGGAATGGATTCACATATAAAGACCGAACTACAGATATATGAGTACATATCAGTATGGCTATCGGCACTGATTCTTTCAACGATTCTTGTAATTATACTTATTAATACTTTACTAAAAGGAATGGTCAGCTACTATTATGTTGAAAATAAGACATTATTCATTAATCTGGTTAAGGTAGCTGCGGGAACTTTGGCAACATTGGCATTAATTGTGATTGCAGGACAATTAGGAAAGGGAAAAAGAAATGATAAAGTTAAATAAAATAAACAAATCCTTTGGTGAGGAGCTTTCCGGAGTACATGTATTAAAAAATCTTTCACTTGATGTAAATACCGGAGAGTTTGTTGCCATAATGGGAAAGAGCGGCTGTGGAAAGACAACACTTTTGAATATTCTCGGAACTCTGGAAAATGCTGATTCAGGTGAATATTTCCTTGGGGACAGGAATATGTCCACTCTTTCTGAGAAAGAAAAATGTAAGTTAAGACGAACCAAAATAGCCATAATATACCAGAGTTACAACCTTGTAGAAGATCTGAATGTATATGACAATATTGTTTTGCCGTTTGTATTTGATAAGTCCAAATGGGACGAAGATTACCTGAAAGAGCTTATAAAAGAGCTTGATATAGAGAAACTTTTATACAGAAAGGCGGGATTGCTGTCAGGCGGTGAAAAGCAGCGTGTGGCAATTGCAAGGGCATTGTTACAAAGACCTGCCGTGATTCTTGCTGATGAACCTACGGGTAACCTTGATTCGGTAAACAGTGAAATAGTAATGGACGCACTTGTTAAAGGCAACAAAATCCATAACCAGACAATAGTAATGGTAACCCACGATAAAGATATGGCAGAAAAGACGGACAGAATCATCTATATGAAGGATGGAGAGATACAGAGGAAGCTGTAGAGGTACACAGAGGAGGTAAAATATCATGAACAAACAACTGCATATTGCGATACATTGTATCCTTGCTGCCGCTATAATCGGCATCATTGTTACCGTAAAAGTTTTCATATCATCATCCGGGTATCATACGATTTTTAATTATGCACGTTTTAATGATGGCAATACCGGATACTTATATGATGTAAAAACAGGTGAATATAAAGGAGAACGTTCATGGAGGATTGATATGCTTTTGAACGGAAGTAATCATAAATCTATAGGAACACTGTGGGTGTCAGATATTCCGCTTAATACTAAGGAATTTCCGGGAGGTTACTATACTGTTAATAAGAAAACCGGTATCCACAATGTAAAGTTCACACCGGAATATTATGATAGTACAACACAGAAACTTATACATGGATATTATGAAATGGATTTTTATTATGATTCAAAGGAAAAGATGTCATGGATTGCTATATGGGAAAATGAAGACACAGACAATGGGTTTCTTTCAATGGTTTTAATACCTGCAGGCAGTAAAGAAGATGCAGACGTAATATATCAGCATATGAAAGGCAATTTTACGCCACGTTAATAAAATGGGGATGCGCTTTAACAATTGAAAATTGTTGAGGCGGCATCCCTGTGTTTTTGCAATTATTTTATTATTTCTCAAGTTCGGATGTACAATGAGGACATCTCGTTGCATCTAAATCAATTTCAGAACGACAGAACGGGCAAATCTTTGTTGTCGGAGCTGCTTCTTTCGCTTCCTCTTTCTTCTGGTCGAGGGAACGTAATTTGTTGATTCCTTTTACAAGGAAGAAAAGAACAATGGCGGTTAACAAAAATGTGATAATTGCCTGAAGGAAACTTCCATATTTAATCTGGGCACCATTAATGTTCCATGCCAAAGCTGTAAGGTCAGCCTTAGATGTTACAATTGTAAGAAGCGGAGAAAAGATGTCTCCTACAAGAGAATTTACAATAGCTGTAAAGGCACTGCCTACGATAAGACCGATAGCCATATCAAATATGTTACCTTTTGAAATAAATTCCTTGAATTCTTTTATTATTTTCTTCATAAAAGTATATCTCCTATTCTTCGGTATTTTCTTCATCAGGTTCTTTTTTAGTATCTAAAATATATGCGTGAACTTTCGTGATTCTGTTTTTGGTACAACCTTCCACCACAAACCTGAGATTGCCGATGGTAACTTCATCACCAAGCACAGGCAGACGCTTAAGGGAATCAATAATAAATCCGCTTATGGAATCATAATCCGATTCGTGGTCAGTTTCAATGTCAGGCAGCTCTATGTATTCCTCAATATCGTTAAGCCTTGCCGTACCTGAAAAAATATATTCAGTATCATTTAGCTTAATAATGTCATCGACTTCGTCACCATCGTATTCGTCACGGATTTCACCAACAATTTCCTCAAGCAGGTCCTCAAGGGTAATCATGCCAACAGTCGAACCGTATTCATCTATTACTATGGTAAAATTGTTGGAGGTCTTTTTAAGTTCTTCCATAAGCTCAGAGGTCTTTTTAAACTCGTATGTATAATACGGCTTGCGCAGAATATCTCTTACATTAAATGAAGCTTTATCCTCACAGAGCAAAAGGTCCTTGACATTAATAATACCGATGACATTGTCAACAGAGTCTTCATAAACAGGCAGACGGGTATATTTATCGGTTCTGAATACCGAAATTATCTCGTCATAACGGCTGTCTATTGATACACATGTCATATCAATACGCGGAATCATAACATCCTTAGCCTGGGAATCACCGAAATCAAACACGTTTTTAATCATCTGGCGTTCTTCTTTTTCGATTACACCTTCTTCATGGCTTACGTCAACAATGGTTCTCAGCTCGTCTTCTGTAATTGAAGCAGCTTTTTTACCCGGGTCAAGTCCTAAGATAAAAAGAAAACCATTTGCTAATTTATTGATGATAAAAATAACAGGGGTAAGAACCTTTATAAGAAGGCTTATGACACCTGAGTAAGTCATTGCAATCTTTTCCGCATGGGAAGTAGCAATTGTTTTCGGTGTTATTTCACCAAAAATCAATACCAGTAAGGTAAGAATACCTGTAGTAAGACTTACGAATCTGTTGCCCCACAACTGTAAGGTAATGGTTGTTGCAAGGGATGATGCAAAAATATTGACTATGTTATTGCCAATGAGAATTGCACTAAGCATTTTAGATGAATTAGATGTAATTTTAAGAACTCTCGCTGCTTTTTTATTACCTTCATCTGCAAGAGAACGCATCCTGATCTGGTTGACCGTAACAAGTGATGTCTCCGCCGATGAAAAGAAAGCAGAGAGTAACAGAAGTACGATTAACACAATAAACTGAATCGCCACACTGGGGTCCAAGTTATTCAACTCCTTTTAAAGTATTTTTATCTAAATATATATTTTAATAGAAGTTCTGTCAATAATTTGATATGGATAAAATAAAGAAAATATGATATTATTAACAAATCTGGAGGAAAAAAATATGTATGTAATAGCCGGGCTTGGTAACCCTGATAAAAAATATGAGATGACAAGACACAATATGGGATTCAGAATAATTGATGCGCTTGCCGGCAGATTTAATATTTCGATGACCGAACAGAAACATAAGGGACTTATAGGTAAGGGAATAATAGGCGGAAATAAGGTAATACTTGTTAAACCTTTAACATATATGAATTTAAGTGGTGAATGCATAAGACCCGTCTGTGATTATTATAAGGTAGATCCATCAGAATGTATTGTGGCTTTTGATGATATAAGTCTGGAACCGGGCAAGATCCGTATCCGCAAGAAAGGAAGTGCAGGCGGACATAACGGCATTAAGAGTATTATATCGTGCCTTGGTACGGATGCTTTTCCGCGCCTTAAATTCGGTGTGGGAGATAAGCCGAAACAGATGGATTTAGCAGACTATGTACTGGGACGTTTTAACAGCGAAGACGAGGCAATAGTTGCAAAAGAGCTGGAAAAAGCCTGCAATGCCATCGAATGCATGGTAACAGAAGGTTACGACGCAGCAATGAATAAATATAACGGAGTATAGAAAATGAGCATATTGGAGAAGCCGGTATGTGAACTGGCATATTATCAGAATATTATAGATGACCTTAAGAAAAAAGGGAATGTACCTGTGGCTTTTGGCTGTGTTGACCAGCAGAAGCCATATTTTATCTATAAAATCACAGAAAAATTTAATAAGAAGCTCATAATAACAGGTACAGAAATAAGGGCAAGAGAACTTTATGAAGATTATCGAGCCATTGATAAAAATACTTATTACTATCCTGCCAAGGACTTCATTTTTTACAGTGCTGACATAAGAAGCAATGAAGTTGTCAGGGAGAGGCTGGAAGTAATCAATCATCTTATAAATGACCGGGAAGCCACTATCATTACAACCATTGACGGTTGTATGGATAAACTGGTACCACAGGATATATTCAGAAAAAACACCATAAATATAAAAACCGGTGATGATATCGATATTAAAGGATTATCTGAACGACTTGTAAATGCCGGCTATGAAAATGCCGGACAGACGGAACACAGCGGTCAGTTTGCCATCAGAGGCGGCATAATCGATATTTTTCCTGTGAATATGGAAAATCCCTGCCGTATTGAACTGTGGGATACAGAAGTGGATGCAATGAGGCTTTTTGATGCGGAAAGCCAGCGTTCCGTAGAGAATATCGAAGAAATTGATATTTTCCCGGCAACGGAGCTGCTCATAGATGATACACTGGCATCGGGAATTAAAAGTATTGAGAAAGATGCAGCAAAATACAGTGAAGCACTTAATAAAGAAGCTAAAATTACTGAAAGCAATCTTATAAAGAAAAATGTTGAAGAGCTTAAGGAAAAACTGTTTGTGCTTAAGGACAGGAGCGGACTTGACAGTTATGTTAAATATTTTATAAAAAATCCGGTATCATTAGCGGATTATTTTGACTATGAAAAAGATGGTATAGTTATTGATGAACCGGTAAGAATTATTGAAAAAATGGATGTAGTGGAGAAAGAATTCAGGGAAAGTATGTCCCACAGGCTTGAAAAAGGAAGCATCCTTCCGGGACAGACAGAGGTATTGTATTCAAAAGGCGAAGTGTTCCATAAACTGGCTTTGCACAGCCTGATGGCAGTATCAGTGCTTGACTGCAAAATACCGGAACTTAATATTTCGGGACACTATGACATAAATGCAAAGGGAATAGGTTCGTATAATAATTCTTTTGAAACCCTTGTAAGTGACATAAAGAACTGGAAAAAGAAAAAATACCGCATACTAATTGTATCAGGCTCGGAAATAAGGGCCAGAAGACTGGCAAAAGACCTGATGGAAAATGATATAATGGCTGCATTTTCAGATAAAAGCCAAAAAGAAATCAAAGAAGGAGAAGTTGTAACCGTCTGTGGCAAGCTTAGGAAGGGCTATGAATATCCTGATATAAGATTTGCAGCAGTTGCGGAAGATGATATTTTCAGCACGGCGAAGAAACCTAAGAAAAAGAAAAAAAGCTACGATGGTAAATCTATCTCCGATTTTTCCGAACTGTCAATAGGAGATTATGTAATTCATGAAAATCACGGACTCGGAATATACAGGGGAATTGAAAAAATCCGTGTAGACAAAACCGAGAAAGACTACATCAAAATAGAATATGCCAACGGCGGAAACCTTTATATACTTGCTACACAGCTTGATATGATACAAAAATACGGCGACAGGGAGGGCGCCAAGCCTAAGCTTAACAGACTGGGTTCGTCGGAATGGACAAAGACCAAAACAAAAGTCAGAGGTGCTGTAAAACAGGTTGCCGATAAACTTATTAAATTATATGCATCCAGAAGTGCCAGACAAGGGTTTGCTTTTTCAAAAGACACGCCATGGCAGCAGGAATTTGAGGAACTTTTCCCTTATGAACCTACGACAGACCAGCTTACGGCAATAGAAGAGACCAAAACAGATATGGAAAGCACCAGAATTATGGACAGACTTATATGCGGTGACGTAGGTTTTGGAAAAACCGAGGTCGCATTAAGGGCTGCATTTAAAGCTGTCCAGGATAACAAGCAGGTAGTATATTTATGCCCAACAACAATTCTGGCAAAACAGATTTTTACCAATTTTGATTCAAGAATGAAAGATTTTGGCGTTGAAGTCAGGATGTTATCAAGGTTTTGTACGCCAAAAGAAGCAAAAAATACAATAGAAGGACTTAAAAAAGGGCTTGTGGACGTTGTCGTCGGTACTCATAAGATTTTATCCAAGGATGTTAGTTTTAAGAATCTCGGACTGCTTATCATAGATGAGGAACAGCGCTTTGGCGTGGCACACAAAGAAAAAATCAAACAGATGAAGGAATCCGTTGATGTCATAACTTTATCGGCAACACCTATTCCGCGGACCCTCCATATGAGTTTAATAGGAATCAGGGATATGAGCGTACTTATGGAACCTCCGGTGGACAGAATACCCATCCAGACCTTTGTTACGGAATATGATGAAGAAATGGTGAGAGAGGCTGTTAACAGGGAACTTGCAAGAGGCGGACAGGTATACTATGTATATAACAAGGTTCTGGGAATAGACGAAATTACCCTTAATATTGCAAAACTTGTGCCGGAAGCCAATGTTGCATTTGCACATGGACAGATGAGCGAACGTGAACTTGAAAAAATAATGATGGATTTTATTAACGGAGACATTGATGTTCTTGTCTCAACCACCATAATCGAAACAGGACTTGATATACCGAATGTAAATACTATTATTATACATGATGCCAATAAATACGGACTTTCCCAGCTGTACCAGTTAAGAGGAAGAGTCGGACGTACAGGAAGAATGGCGTATGCTTTCTTGATGTACAAAAAAGATAAGGTATTAAGTGAAATTGCTGAGAAAAGGCTGAGTGCAATAAGAGAGTTTACCGATTTGGGCTCCGGATTCAGGATTGCCATGAAAGATCTGGAAATCAGAGGAGCAGGAAATATGTTAGGTGAAGAACAGCACGGACATATGGAAGCGGTAGGGTATGACCTTTATTGTAAGATGCTTAATGAGGCTGTCCTTGAACTTAAAGGCGAGGGAAAAATCGAGGATTACGAAACTGTTGTTGATATTGACGTGGATGCGTATATCCCTGCCACATATATAAGAAGCGAAAACCAGAAGCTTGACATATATAAGAGAATTGCTGCCATTGAGACGGAAGAAGACCTTGCTGATATGACAGATGAACTCATAGATCGTTTTGGAGATATTCCTAAGCCGGCGGTCATACTTATGAGCATTGCACTGCTAAAATCAAAATGTCACAGTAATTATATAACGGAAATTAAAGGAAACCGTAAAGAAATTAAAATCCGTCTCTACCACAGAGCCATGATTAATCCTGCGGGGATACCTGACATTGTGAAAAAGAAAGGTATCCGCATGAAGTTTACAACAGGGGAAAGCCCATATTTTACTTATTATTTTGAACAGGCTGAGACTAAAAATACAGAGGAATATATAAGGACCATAGACAAAATAGTTGATGAAATCGGGACTCTTAAGATATCGGAGGAAAGCAAATGATTGGTGTGATTTTTACAGGAGGAACTATAGGCAGCAGTATATCTGACGGATATATATCAACTGATCCTGAAATGAGGTATATGTTTCTTAAAATGTATAAAGAGAGCTGTGGATACGATGATTTTGTAACAGACGCACCCTGTACGATACTGAGCGAAAATATTAATTGCAGTGATTTTGTCATAATTGCCAAAGCAGTGCATAAAATGATGATAGGGAATGTTGAGGGAATTATTCTGACCCATGGAAGTGATACGATACAGTACACAGCATCATTTTTATCGTGTATAGAGGAATTTACACATATTCCCGTAATGGTGGTATGCAGTAATTATGTACTTACGGATAATAGAGCCAATGGACTCAGGAATTTTTCTGCGGCAGTTGATTTTATCAGGAACAAATGCGGTAATGGTGTGTTTGTTCCATACACGGGCAGAGATGGTATTACAAAGATATACTATGGGAACACCCTTTTAAGACATCATATTTACAGTGATGAGATATATACGGTGAATGACTGCTGTTATGGTGACTATGCCGAAGGCGGATTCAGTCCTTCGGGACAGGCCAATCCTTGTAAGAATGAATTGTTTCCGGTCCCCGCCGGTCATGGCATATATTCTGATGTCCTTATCCTGTATCCGTATCCGGGGATGAAATATCCCGATATTAAAGAATACAAGGCAGTAATATTATGTACTTACCACAGTGGGACAATCTGTACAGCCTCCGAAAAATTAAAGGAATTTATGCAAAATGCTGTCAGGTATAATATTCCTGTGTATCTGGTGGGAAACGGTGACGGAACGGATTACGAAAGCTGCAGGCTGTATGACGGACTGGGAATAAAAATATTAAAAAATATAACAGAAATAACAGCTTATACCGAGCTGATATTACAAATTAACTGAAACGTTTCCACGAATTAATGTGCATTTTGTTAATACTTATATATCAATAAATACCGGTAGATATAACCATATTATAACTTTTTTACCAAAAAAACAAAAAAATACAAAAAAAGTTATTGATTTTTTACAATGAAAGAGTTATAGTTATAACTACCGATAGGTAAACAATTTTTTCATATTTATGGAAACGTTTCCAAAAAAACAAAAATGACCTAATAAAGAAAGAGGAGGTAATTTATAGTATGAAAAAAAGATTTTTATCAATAGCACTCGCAGGTGCACTTGCTGCAACAGCATTAGTTGGCTGCGGTAAGAGTGACGGTGGCAACAAAGAGTCTAAGCCATCAGCAGGAAATGATACTAAGACAGAAGCTAAGGGTTCAGTTTACTACCTTAACTTCAAGCCTGAACAGGATAAGGAATATCAGGCAATTGCTAAGAAATATGAAGAGGAAACAGGTGTTAAGGTTACAGTTGTAACAGCAGCAGCAGGTTCTTATGAATCAACATTAGCAGCCGAGATACAGAAGGAAAATGCACCTACATTATTCCAGGTTAATGGTCCTGTAGGTCTTGCTAACTGGAAAGATTACTGCTATGACCTTAAGGATACTAAGGTATACGGAGAACTTACAAATGAAAGCTACGCATTAACAGAAGACGGATATGTATATGGTGTAGGATACGTTATTGAATCATACGGTCTTATCACAAATACTAAGTTACTCGAGAAGGCAGGATATAAGACAGATGATATCCAGTCATTTGATGACTTAAAGAAAGTTGCTGAAGATATTACAAAGCGTAAAGAAGAACTTGGATTCTCAGCATTTACATCAGCAGGTATGGACAAGTCTTCAGACTGGAGATTTAAGACTCACTTAGCTAACATTCCTATCTACTTTGAATATCAGGCAGATAAGATTTCTTCAACAGCTGCTATTAAGGGTACATACCTTGACAACTACAGAAATATCTTTGATCTTTACATCAACAACTCAACATGTGATCCTAAGGAACTTTCTTCAAAGACTTCTGAAGATACATTAAATGAGTTCAGAGAAGGCAAAGCAGTATTCTACCAGAACGGTTCTTGGGAATATGGTAATGTTGCTAAGGCATTCAAGGATGATGAACTTAAGATGATTCCTATCTACATTGGTGTAGGCGATGAGAAGAATCAGGGTCTTTGTACTGGTACAGAGAACTACTGGTGTGTAAATAAGAATGCAAAAGCTGAGGATATTCAGGCAACACTTGACTTTATGTACTGGTTAGTTAACTCAGAAGAAGGAACTACATTCATGGCTAATGACTGTGGATTCGTAATCCCATTCAAGAACGCAGCAACATCTAGCAACCTCTTTGTAAAGAACGATACAGAATACACAAACAATGGTAAGACTCCTGTATCTTGGAACTTTACAACAATGCCTTCAGAAGCTTGGAAAGATGGTGTTGGTGCAGCTTTAACAGCATACGCAGCAGATCAGACAGATGATAACTGGAAAGCAGTTGTTTCAGCATTCGTTGACGGATGGAAGACAGAGTACGAAGCAGCTAATACTAAATAATTAGCAACTTATTTATTGATCGACTTGTTAATAATAGGACAGGCAGGTGACCTGCCTGTCCTAATTTTTGCCAAAAAACAGTATCAAAAACATTTTTAACCGGATATAGAAACGTTTAGAAAACGTTTTGTAAAACATTATAGGAGGAGCATATGGAAAAATCAGTTAAGAAATATTGGCCATTTTTTCTTATTCCTACTGTAGGTGCTTTTGTAATCGGATTTATCATTCCATTTATAGAAGGCGTATACTTATCATTTTGCAAGTTTAATACAATAAAGGATGCAGAATGGGTAGGATTTAAGAATTTTATTTATATCTTCACAAAAGAAAAAACAGGATTTGCCGCACCCGGCGGATTCCTTGACGCATTTTTATTCACAGGAAAATTTACTATAGTATCGGTAATATTAATTAATGTACTTGCATTTGCACTTGCACTTGCACTTACAAAGGGCATTAAGGGAACTAACATTTTCAGAACAATATTCTTTATGCCTAACTTAATCGGTGGCGTTGTACTTGGTTATGTATGGAAGACGCTTATTAACTGCTTCCTTTCAATCATTGGTCAGCCACTCTTAGCTTTGAATTCAACTGCCGGATATTGGGGACTCATAATCCTTATGTGCTGGCAGCAGATAGGATATATGATGATTGTTTACATTGCAGGATTACAAAGTGTACCTGATTCTGTTATTGAAGCAGCAGAAATTGATGGTGCCAATGCATGGAAGACTTTATTTAAAGTTAAAATCCCAATGGTTATGTCATCAGTCACAGTATGTTTATTCCTGACACTTTCTAATTCATTTAAGTTATTTGACCAGAACCTTGCACTTACAAATGGTCAGCCTTATGGAAAAGGCAAGATGACAGAAATGCTTGCACTTAATATTTTTAATACATTTTATGCAAGATCCGGAAAGGTCTGGAAAGGTTACGGACAGGCGAAGGCCGTTATCTTCTGTATAGTTGTAATGGCAATTTCACTTATCCAGCTTAAAGCAACACGTTCTAAGGAGGTACAGCAGTAATGGATGAAAAAATCGTAGTTAAGAAAAAATTTAATACATCTAACTTTGTACTCGGAGCTGTGCTTTCATTGATTTCACTGGCATATATTTACCCAATATTTATGGTACTTATCAATGCCTTGAAAAAGAGTAATAAAATTACAACAGATGCAATGTTCAAGCTTCCGACAAGTGAGACATTTACAGGTTGGACGAATTTTAAAACTGCAATCGAGACGAACAAATTCTTCCAGAGCTTTGGAGTGAGTTTGCTTATCACAGTAACATCAGTGGCAGCTATTATAATATTCTGCTCGATGTGTGCATGGTTTATTACCAGAGTTAAAGGATTTATATCTAGTTTTATTTATTATATGTTTGTATTTTCGATGGTTGTTCCATTCCAGATGGTTATGCTTACACTTTCGTATACAGCAACAAAAATGCACCTCAACTCACCATGGACTATATGGATAATTTATCTGGGATTTGGTGCAGGTCTGGCGGTATTTATGTTTGCCGGATTTATGAAAACAATTCCTATGGAAATAGAGGAAGCAGCAATGATTGACGGATGTAATCCGTTACAGACATATTTTAAGGTTGTATTGCCAATCCTTAAGCCAACACTTATTTCAGTATTGATTCTTGAAGCTATGTGGGTATGGAATGACTATTTACTTCCTTATCTTGTTCTTGACAGAACAAAAGGATACCAGACCTTACCTATACTTATTAATTCGGCATTCACAGGCTCATATGGACATGTTGATAATGGTTCTATGTTTGCCAGTGTGCTGCTTACTATTATACCTATCATTATTGTATATCTGTTTGGACAGAAACATATTATTAAAGGTATTGCAGCCGGAGCCGTTAAAGGATAAGTTTTTTAGTAGGAGAAGGAATGATTTAGATGACAATAAAAGATATTGCCAAAGAATCAGGCTATTCCATAGGGACAGTTTCGAGAGTACTGAACAATGCGTCGGATGTTTCAGAACACGCAAAAAATTCCGTTATGCAGGTTGTTAATAAATATAATTTCCGTCTTAATAACAATGCAAAGCATTTAAAACAACAAAGTAAGGATGGTATTGCGATAATAATAAAAGGAACACAGAATATGCTGTTTGCAGCAGTTCTGGAACCGATGCAAAGGCTTGTTGAATCAAAAGGTTATGCTTCGCTTATGTATTACATAAGCGAAGATGATAATGAAATTGAACAGGCTATCCAGATATGTAAAGAAAGACGTCCATTGGGAATTCTATTTTTAGGGTGCAATCATGACTATTTCAGAAAATATTTTCACCGGATTACGGTTCCATGCGTACTGGTAACAAGTAACGCGGAGGGATTGCAGTTAGATAACCTTTCCAGTGTGTGCACAGATGATAAATCAGCTGCCAGACTGGCGGTGGAGCACTTGATAAAACAGGGGCATAAGAATATTGGAGTTTTGGGTGGCAATATGAGTGCCTCAAATGCTGTTTACAGCAGATACGTAGGTGTTAAAGAAGCATTAGTTGAGCACGGATATGGTTTTGACGAGGACAGACAGTTTGTGACATCGTATTTTACAATATCCGGAGGATACGAGGCAATGAATAGATTGTTTGATAAGATGCCGGAGCTGACAGCGGTTTTTGCCATGTCAGATGTGACGGCAATCGGTGCCATAAGAGCAATATGGGACAAGGGACTGCGTGTTCCGGAAGACATATCTGTTGTGGGATTTGATGGCATTGATATCGGTAACTATTTTAAACCGAGACTTACAACAATCCGACAGCATAAAGAAAAAATAGCTGCAAGAAGCGTGGAGATACTTCTCGACTGTATTGACAATGGCGCAAGGCCTGTATATGAGGTAGAGGAATTTGCCCTTGTAAAAGGAGAGAGCGTCAGAAAAATAAACTAAGTTAAGGATGTGGATAGCATGAGAAAAAGCGGTGTTTTAATGCACATATCATCACTTCCGTCACCACATGGGATAGGAAGCATGGGAAAACCTGCAAGAGATTTTGTGGATTTTCTTGATAAAGCAGGTCAGGCTTACTGGCAGATATTGCCTGTATGTCCTACAAGCTACGGAGATTCTCCGTACCAGTCATTTTCAACCTTTGCCGGTAATCCATACTTTATTGATCTGGATGAGCTTTGCAAGGCCGGATACCTTAAAAGAAAAGAATATGCAGGTATTGACTGGGAAAGTGAACCTGACAGAGTAAATTACGAAGCATTATATAATAAAAGATATGTTGTTTTGAGAAAAGCAGCAGAGAGGTTTCTTGAAAATCCGGAAGATGGATATAAGGAATTCTGCCATGACAATAAGTCATGGATATATGATTACGCTTTGTTTATGGCATTAAAGGATGCCAATGGCGGTAAATCATGGCTTGAATGGGATGAACCTCTTAAGAAACGTTATGATGATGCAATTAATATAGCAAAGGAAGAACATAAGGAAGATATCAATTTCTGGATTATAATGCAGTATTTCTTCTTTAAGCAGTGGAATGAATTAAGAGCCTATGCCAATGAGAAAAATATTGAGATTATAGGTGACCTCCCTATATATGTAGCACTTGACAGTGTTGACGTATGGGCTAATCCGGGGCTTTTCCAGCTTGACGATAATCTTAATCCTACGGATGTTGCAGGATGTCCTCCCGATGGATTTTCGGCAACGGGTCAGTTATGGGGTAATCCTTTATTCCGTTGGGATGTAATGAAAGCTGACGGATATAAATGGTGGATAAAGAGAATAGATGCAGCATGCAGAATATATAATGTTCTCAGAATCGATCATTTCAGAGGATTTGATTCATATTATGCAATTCCTTATGGTGAGACAACTGCCGTAAACGGTGAATGGAGACAGGGACCGGGAATAGAATTGTTCAAAGCAGTTGAAAAGAAATTAGGAAAGAAGAATATAATTGCCGAGGATTTAGGATTTTTAACAGATTCGGTAAGAAATCTTCTTCGCGAAAGCGGATATCCGGGAATGAAAGTTCTGGAATTTGCTTTTGACAGCAGGGACAGCAACAATAACGATTATCTTCCACATATGTATCCGGTTAATTGTATTGCCTATGCGGGAACACATGACAATGATACAATTATGGGCTGGATGAAAACAGCAGATAAGGAAGATGTTAAATATGCAAAAGAATATCTTGTTATGGGTAAAGAAGAACCATACTGGGATATGATAAGAGCATTATGGAGCAGCGTAGCGGGTACAACAATCATTCAGGCACAGGACCTTTTAGGACTCGGCAGCGAAAGCAGAATGAATATACCTTCTACACTTGGCGGAAACTGGTCATGGCGTGCTATGCCAAAGGCATTTAACGCTAAGATAGCTAACAGGCTCTTCAGACTTACAAAACTTTACGGACGTCTGAAATAAACGGATAAATAAAAGGTTAAAATGTTAAATAATAAGTTAAAAGAACTTCGGTTAAACTACCGAAGTTCTTTTTAAATATTTACGAAATGGGGATTCAGGTGGTAAAATAAAAAATTAAGAAAACAAAAAGGCAGGAATATATGATAGGTAGCAGGATATGTCTTGACGAGGTAAAGGATAAGGTACTTTACCACTACACAAAAAGCAATGGAATTAACGGAATAATGAACAATAAATGCTTTTGGGCGACCAAGAATGATTTTTTAAATGATCCAAAAGAATTTCTGTATGTTAATAAAATACTGAAGAAAGTACTTATTAACTACATCGGGAATGATGATAAAATTGGGATGTTTTTAGAGGATGTCAATAATAGCGGCAACTCAGAATATTTTGTTTTATCTTTTTCCTGCTGCAGGGACAGCATAACCATGTGGGCAGAATTTGGTAATGCCAATGGATATAACATTGGTTTTGACAGCAGAAAGATAATTAAGAGAATAGATGAAGCCAACGAGGTAGAATATCACGGACTCGTAATTTATGACCGAGATAAGCAGATAAAATATATCCATGAATTTATGGAGCAGTTCATAAAAGAATTTCCGCAGTTTACGGACATGGTTGATAAAGGTTATAATGACCGTAACGATGAAGAATACAGGAAAATGTGTATAAGTTTCAGTGATAAGATATCAATATATTCAATGTTTTTTAAGGCAGAAGCATTTTCACAGGAGAAGGAGTACCGCTTTGTCTTTGCCAAGAAATCCGACACGAAGGTTCATTTCAGGGTAAGGGAAGGGTACATTATACCATATATAGAGGTTCCTTTAAGCACAGAGCCCCTTCCTGTCAATGAAATTGTGGTTGCACCGAAGAACCACATAGACCTTGCCAAAAAGGGGATGGATTATATGATGAAAGCATTAAATTATGATGTGCCGGTAACCCTGTCGGACATTAAACTCAGATATTAAGGAGAAGTAAAATGAAGGTTGTATTAGAGAATCTGACCAAAAAATTCCAGAATAGAAACCGAAAAGACAAAAAAGATGTTATCGCGGTGGATGATTTTAATCTTGAAATTCCGGACGGAAAGCTTGTAGGTCTTTTGGGACCGTCAGGCTGCGGAAAAAGCACCATGCTTTATATGATAAGCGGACTGCTTACACCAACGGAGGGCAAAATATATTTTGGAGAGAATGATGTAACGAAAGTTCCTACAGAAAACAGAGGCGTGGGACTTGTGTTCCAGAATTATGCTTTGTATCCACATCTTACCGTAAAACAGAATATTATTTTCCCATTACAGAACCTTAAAGGAAAAGATAAACTTACTAAAGAAGAGATGGACAAACGTGCATATAATGCGGCTAAAATAGTCCAGATAGATGAGTTCCTTGACAGAAAACCCAATGCACTTTCGGGAGGACAGCAGCAAAGAGTAGCCATTGCAAGAGCACTTGTAAAGATGCCGCCGGTATTGCTGCTTGACGAACCATTGTCCAATCTTGATGCAAGATTAAGATTACAGACAAGGGAGGAGATAAGAAGAATCCAGAGGGAGACAGGGATTACCACCATATTTGTAACCCATGACCAGGAAGAAGCAATGAGTATATCGGATATTATAATTGTCATGAAGGACGGCAGGATGCAGCAGGTGGGCAGGCCGCAGGAGGTCTATGATAATCCTGTCAATCTTTTCGTGGCAAAATTCCTCGGAACACCGCCTATCAATGTGTTTAACGGGTATGTCAAAAATGAAAAATTATATATCGGAAAAGATGAACTTTTTGCAGTACAGGGAGTAAGCGACAGAGAAGTCTATGTGGGCATAAGACCGGAGGGTTTCATTCCTGAAGACAGCGGAAAATTGCATTGCAAAATGGAAAGAATAGAAATTATGGGAAGGGATATAAGCATAGTTTCCCAAAATGATGCTTCCGTTAATCCGGTTGTACGTTCAATAATAACCAATGACAGGGTTATTGACGGAACCAGGGAAGAAGTTGCATTCAACCTGAAACCATCAAAAGTCCTTATATTTGATAAGGAAACGGAGGAAAGGATACGTTATGGAGAAAAATAACAACAAAGCATGGCTGTATCTTATACCTGCCATTCTTTTTCTTGGTGTGTTTATGATATATCCGTTAGTGGACGTGCTTATATATTCCTTTGAAGAGGGATATAATTTTGCGTCACAAAGCTACAGTGGTATAGGGTTTTATAATTATTCCTATGTGCTTCATGACCCTTATTTTGTACAGGCACTAAAAAATACAATACTCCTTGTGGCAATAACGGTTCCCACATCAACGATTCTGTCGTTACTTATTTCTGTGGGATTAAGTAAAATAAAGCCGCTCAGAAATTTATACCAGACAGTATATTTTCTGCCTTATGTAACCAATACCCTCGCAGTCGGTCTTGTATTTATGATACTTTTCAAAAAGACCGCATATTCCGACGGACTAATAAACGTTCTTATAAATGCGTTCGGAGGAAAGTCCGTGGATTTTATTGATGGTCCGTATTGGGCAAAAATGCTTGTTATGTGTATTTACACTATATGGATTGTAATGCCTTTTAAGATACTTATTCTGACAAGTGCCCTTGCCTCCGTTAATGAGCAGTATTACAATGCGGCACGGGTTGACGGAACATCCGGTACAAGAATATTTTTCAGAATTACGCTTCCTATGATTAAACCGATTGTATTTTATCTTGTTATCACGGGATTTATAGGAGCGTTTAAAGCATACAGTGATGAAGTTGCACTCTTTGGAACAGACCTTAATGCGGCGGGAATGAATACAATCGTAGGTTATGTTTACGATATGCTTTACGGCAAGAGCGGCGGATATCCGTCCTATGCCTCTGCCGCGGCGATTATATTGTTTTTAATTGTTTTTACCATAACCTGTATAAATCTTATGGTTGGAAGCAACAAAAACGACGGAAAGGAGTAAGTTATGGCTGCGGATATTGATTATGTAAGAATTAATAAAAAATCCCATGCAAAGAAAACAGTGGGAAATATCTTTTTATACCTTGTGCTTACATTGTGGGCGGTAATTGTACTTTTTCCGTTTTACTGGATGGTGGTTACCTCAATAAAAGGCTACGGTGCCTACAATTCGGAAAAAATACCAAGTCTTATTGCAACGTCGCCTACGTTGGAGAACTACAAAAATGTATTCACATCAGTGCCTCTTTTAAGATATCTGGCAAATACTTTGTGGTTTACCGTTGCGACAACTGTATTGATGTTGGTTGTGGTGACACTTGCGGCCTATGCCTTTGCAAGGATGAGATTCAGGGGTAAAAATATCGTGTTCGGACTGTTTCTATCGCTGATGATGATACCGTATGAGCTTGTAATCATTACGAATTATGTTACAATTACCAATCTCAATCTCAGAAATACTTTTACGGGACTTATTCTTCCGTCGGTTACTTCGGTGTTTTACATTTATCTGTTAAAAGAGAATTTTGAACAGGTGCCGGACGAGCTTTACTACGCGGCAAAAGTAGACGGAACCTCCGATATAAAATATCTTTTAAAAGTAATGATACCGATTTGCAGACCTACCATAATTACCATAACCATTCTTAAAGTAATAGAATGTTGGAATTCCTACGTATGGCCAAGACTTATTACCTACGATCAGAAATATTATCTTGTGTCAAACGGAATACAGGAGATTAGGGAAAACGGCTTCGGCAGGGAAAATATTCCTGCAATGATGGCGGCGGTTGTGGTTATTTCGGTGCCTCTCATAGTACTTTTCTTTGTTTTCCGTAAAAAAATTATGGAAGGTGTCAGAAGGGGAGGTACAAAAGGATGAGAAAATTCAGAAAAGCCGTCGCGGCTGTTACGGTATGCTGTCTTGCAGTATCGTTATTTACAGGCTGCCATGGTAAAAAAAACAACGTATCTTTTGTAATACCGGAAGAATTTGACACAGACAGGAATTACGAGATTAATTTCTGGGCAAAATCTGATACCAATGTAAATCAGACAAGAATTTATGAAAATACCATAAGCCGTTTTGAAGAACTTTATCCCAATATAAAAGTTAATTTAAGGCTTTATACGGATTACAACAGGATTTACAATGACGTTATTACCAATATTTCCACGGACACAACCCCGAACGTGTGTATTACCTATCCCGACCATATTGCCACATACCTTACGGGAACGGATGTAGTGGTTCCTCTTGATGAACTTATGACGGATGAAAACTATGGTCTCGGCGGCAAAGAATTAAGATACGATTCGGTAAAAAAAGATGAGATAACGGAGAGCTTTCTCAATGAATGTAAGATAGGTGACAGATATTATGCACTTCCTTATATGAGGTCAACAGAAGCCTGTTATATTAATAAAGACATGGTAGAAAAACTTGGATATGAGGTACCCGATGTTCTCACATGGGATTATATTTTTAAGGTATCAGAGGCAGCAATGGCAAAAGACGGGGACGGAAACTATCTCGTCAACGGTCAGAATGTACTCATACCTTTTATATATAAATCAACGGACAATATGCTTATCCAGATGTTGAAGCAAAGGAATGCAGGTTATTCCACGGATGATGGTAAAATAGAGATTTTTAATGACACAACCAAAGAGATTTTATATGAACTTGCAGAACATGGTAAAACAGGAGCATTTTCCACATTTAAGATTTCTAGTTATCCCGCTAATTTCTTAAATGCGGGTCAATGTATTTTTGCCGTAGACTCAACTGCCGGTTCAACATGGATGGGTGCAGATGCACCGCTAAGTGATATAAGTAAAGATAAAATAATTGATTTTGAAACGGTTGTAAGGCCTGTTCCCCAATATGATGTGAACAATCCTTCAATGATTTCCCAGGGACCGTCAATATGTATTTTTAATAAAAGCGACCGCCAGGAGGTCCTTGCGTCATGGATTTTTGCACAATATCTCATAACCAATGATGTACAGATACCATACAGTGAGACGGAAGGATATGTACCTGTGACCAAAAAGGCGGTTAATTCCGATGAGTACAGGGAATATCTGGCACTTGGCGGAAGTGATGATAATGAGCACTACAGCATAAAGATAGAAGCAACAAAGCTGCTGCTTGATAACGAAGATAATACTTTTGTGACACCGGTATTTAACGGCTCGGCAGCCCTTAGAAATGCGGCCGGACAGCTTATAGAAAATGTTGTGAAATCGGTAAGACGAAAAGAAACCGTGGATGAAAGTTACATGGATAATCTTTTTGACAAAGTGATAGCACTTTATCATCTTGATGATGTCAGTGAAAACAGCAGTCAGGGAGCACTTCCCACAGGGTCAAAAGTCATGTTAATAAGCATAGGTGCGGCATGGTTAATTATGGGTATTGTTTTGGTTATGAGAAAAATAAAAAAAGAAAGGCATTGCCATTAAACATATTATGATGTATACTTCTTTCAAATATTTACCATTAAGGAGAATGAAAATGAAAAAGTTTTTAGCAGTATTAGTTGCTGCAACAACAATTCTTGCACTTGCAGGATGTGGTGCTAAAAAGCCAACAGACAACAATGCAACAAGTGACAACAGTGCAACAAGTGAGAGCGAAGAGTTAAAGGATGATGCTAAATCAGAAGGCGTTATGACTTATGAAGAATATGCCAATGCAGCCGTTGAGACAAAGGTTGTAGTTGAGACATATGTACAGGCTAAGCAGTCTTGGTGGGATAACAAGTGTACACTTTACACACAGGACAAGGATGGAGCATATTTTATCTATGATATGCCATGTTCAGAAGAAGATTACGCAAAGCTTGAAAAAGGAACTAAGATTAAAGTAACAGGTTATAAGGCAGAGTGGTCAGGAGAAGTAGAAATTATTGACGCTGAATTTGAAATTCTTGACGGAAATTATGTTGCAGAAGCAGAAGATGTTACAGCACTTCTTGGAAGTGATGACCTTGTTAAGAAACAGAACATTTTTGCATCATTCAAGGGTCTTAAAGTAGAAGCTTCTAAGGATGCCGATGGCAATGACGTAGCTTTCCTTTATAAGTGGGATGGCTCAGGAAGTGAAGGAGATGACTTATACTTCAACGTTTCAGACGGAAATAAGACATATACATTCACAATCAGAGCATACCTTTGCGGAAAAGATACTGATGTATACAAAGCAGTTAAAGGACTTAAAATCGGAGATACTGTAGATATGGAAGGATTCCTTTACTGGTATGAAGGTGTTAATCCACATATTACATCTGTAACAGTTAAATAATATCATTTCGGTCATGTATATAAGCTGATGACTTCTGCGGATAATACGCAGGGTTGTCAGCTTTTTTGTGCGGATAGGAAATTTGGCGACAGGTATTGTTCTGGGACCTTACGTTCTTAATCTGATTGACTCGTCAATTCTTAATATATCTTCAGAATTAAGAAAAATTGCACTCATAATTATTCTTACAAGGGCCGGACTCGGACTTGATATTACAGGACTAAAAAAAATAGGCAGACCTGCAATTCTTATGTGTTTTCTACCTGCAAGTTTTGAATTACTGGGTATAATCTTAATAGCACCCGGGGCTCTGGGAATGTCGGTACTTGAGGCGGCAATAATGGGAGCTGTACTTGCAGCAGTCTCCCCGGCAGTTGTTGTTCCGAGAATGGTAAAATTAATGGATAATGGCTATGGCACAGCAAAAGGAATTCCACAGCTCATACTGGCAGGAGCTTCTGTGGATGATGTATATGTAATTGTCCTTTTTTCAACTTTTACGGGAATGATGCAGGGCAAAGGTGCTTCCATAATAAACTTCGTTAATATACCGGTGTCTATTATTTTAGGAATGGGAATAGGTATACTTGCGGGATATCTGCTTGCAATGTATTTTGAAAAAATACATATAAGAGATACGGTAAAAGTATTGCTAATATTGAGTATTTCGTTTATCCTTGTAGCAACCGTCAATATCAATTACCTTGGAAACATGGGTATTAAGGCATTGATTGTTATTTTTGGAGCTTTAATTGTCATAACGGCACCGCTTGGCGCTTTTGCCATGGATTTATCATATAAAAAATTATTAAGGAGAAATGAGTAAAATGAAAAATATAGCAATAGTTACGGGGGCAAGCAGCGGATTCGGAAAGGAATTTGTTAATCTTTTTGTCAGGAGAAAGGACATTGACGAGGTATGGATTATCTCAAGAAATGAGGACAGGCTTTATAAGATTAAAGAGCATTTCGGTAAAAAAATCAGAGTTTTTTCAATGGACTTATCGGTGAAAGACAATATAAAAGCTTTTGGAACACTAGAGGAATTAAAAAAATGCAATATAAAATACCTTGTGAATAATGCAGGCTTTGCAAAGTTCTGTTCCTATGACGATATCTCAATAGACGAATCGGTAAATATGATTGACCTTAATGTAAGCGGGGTTGTGGCAATGGGGCTTGTGTGTATTCCATACATGAGAAAAGGCAGTCATATTATAAATGTAGCCTCACAGGCAGCCTTCCAGCCTTTGCCTTATCAGAATATTTACAGTTCAACCAAAGCATTTGTAAGAAATTATACAAGAGCACTTAACGTAGAACTCAGGGATAAAGGAATTATTGCAACGGCAGTATGTCCGGGCTGGATGAAAACAGAACTTTATGACAGAGGAATCATCGGCGCAGAAAGGGCAACCACATATTTCAGCCATATGGTAAAGCCATCCGTGGTTGCGAGAAAGGCACTTCATGATGCAGACATGGGAAGGGACATATCCGTGTATAGTTTTTATGTTAAATTCTGCCATTTATTAGCAAAAATTTTACCCCAGAAAATGATGATGAAGCTATGGATGATACAGCAAAAAGGGTGTCGTCTGGATAAGTAATATACTAAAACTTTTGAAAATTAAAGACAAGAATATTTCCCCACTTTTTCCACATACTAACTCCATAACGAATATAGAAATATTTGCATTGGAGGAAAATTAGCATGAAGGCGACAGGAATTGTCAGAAGAATAGATGACCTTGGCAGAGTTGTTGTACCGAAGGAAATCAGACGTACCCTCAAAATAAGGGAAGGTGACCCTATAGAGATTTTTACCGAAAAAGACGGAGAAATAATCCTGAGAAAATATTCGCAAATAGGGGAAATATCCGAATACGCGAAACAGTATGCGGATACTCTTGCTCATATCAGCGGACATATAGTTATAATAACAGACAAAAATTCAATTGTGGCTGTATCCGGTGCAGGGAAAAAGGATACCATAGGAAAACCAATTACAAAAGAATTGTATGGGATAATTGAAAAACGTAATTTATATATAACAGGAAAAGGTGAAAAAAGGCCGGTAAAAATATGGAATGAAATGGATGTTTTTTCAGGACAGGTAATAGCACCTATAATAAGCGAAGGCGATATTATGGGGGCGGTTGTGATAATAGGAAAAGATGAAAACGGTATCATGGGTGATGCAGAACATAAACTGGCAGCATCGGCAGCAACGTTACTTGGAAAACAAATGGAAATATAGTACAAAAAAGACCTCTGTCAGGCATAACATGAACAGAGGTCTTATTTTTATGAAATTCCGGAAGTCTCACCGGGGGTTTCAGGACGTGAACCGTTATTGTCAGGTTTTTCACGACGTTCGCCGTCTGACATATCAGGCATACCAGGACGCTCATTTGGACCACCATTGCCGCCATTTGGACGACCATTGCCGCCGGGACCAAAACCGCCTTTAATATCGGAGTAGGTCACATCTGACTGTGTATATTCTAAAACAGAGCTTCCGTCTGATATTGTACCGCCTTTTGAAATCCTACTGTTAAGTTCTGTTATACCGGTAATTGTACCGCCGGTATAAAGAGTGTAGGTCTCACCTGTTTTCATATCCGGAGAAGATATGTTTAATGCACCGTATTTTTTCGATGGGGTATAGCTTAATATTACATTGCCCTTTGAATCTGCAAGGGAAACTGTATTTTCCGCACTACCGTTAGTTACGGCTAAAAGCGCACCGCATTGTGTGGAATCCGAAGAAAAACCTTCAGCCATACCGCTTGAACCTGCAATAAATATATATCCGCCATTTATTGTACAGTTTGCATCGTAGTCAAGACCGCTGTTACCATCGGATACCGGACCATCCACAACAACGATTCCCGAATTAATCACTATAGTTCCGTTGGAATCAATGCCGTCACCTTCGGCATTTACATATATGTCACCACCGTTTATTACGATAGATGAAGCAGAATCTTTTGCGGCATTAATGCCGTCATCGGAAGAATTTATGCTTATTGTTCCATTATCAATGGTTACATTATGACCTTCAATGCCTTCATAGCATTCTGTAATATTAATGGTTCCGTTTTCTATATACAGATAGGTTTCGGCTTGAATACCGTCACCGCCGCAATTAATTGTGAACTCACCGCCGGTTATATGGACATATCCTTCTGAGTCATTATCCGATTTACTTGACTTGATAGCATCGCCCTTGCAGTTGATGGTGAAAGTTCCGCCGGCAACAGTTACGGAGTCATGACCTACAATTCCGTCATCAACAGAGTTGATGATATAGGTGCCGTTAATAAGTTTTAAGTCATCGCGGCAGTTGATACTATTGTTATAAAGTGCGTTTATGGTTAGTGTACCTGTGCCGTTGATTGACAGATCTGTTTCGGAATAGATAACTGCATTGTCATCTCCGGATTCCCTGTTTGTGTCACTTAAAGAATTTTCGGAATCCTTGGCAAGTGTGATTATTGTTTTGTCGGAAGACTTAATATATATCGGAGCACCGGTTGATGAACCAAGCGTTACATTATTAAGTATAAGGTGGACTTTTTCAGAGTCCGGGGCATTTACGATTATCTGACCATCAGATAACGAACCGGATATTATATAGGTACCTCCGGAAGTGATTTCTATGGTTTTGTCAGTCATAGAATCAGACAATTCGATTTTATCTGCCTGACTTTCATCGTAATCAGTTTCAATATCTGCATTTTTTACGGTAAGAAAAATGGATTCCTGATTATCATCAGCCGAAGTGGCTGTTCCGTCCCGTTTTGTTGCTTTTTTATTGCCGGGTAAAAAAACGACAAGAAGAATTCCGGCAGCCAGTATAACAAAAGCCAGGAAACTTGTTATTTTTTTCTTCATAAGCAAAATCCTTTCATATAAGTTGATTTATTTTTACTGCTTATCATTTTATTTAAATAATGTGACTAAAAAATGAGGTAAATGTGTATATATGGTGAACCGGATAAAGATACCAATGCGGTCCATCGTTTTATAAACATGAAACTTTAAAATAATATAATTTGACGAAGGCAAGGAGTTGATTTATAATATTTAGGATTACATGTAAATATAGAACAGTCGTTAAGGAATATGACCTTATACGGACTGAGGGTAGACTGTTTTTCACAGTTTATCGGAAAGGAGACAGAAAATGAAAAAAATGACAAAGTTTGCCGCAGTTGCTCTTGCCGCACTTATGGCTGTAAGTGTAACAGCATGCGGAAAAAGCGGTGGCACCAAGACAGACAAAGGAGACGGTACATATACAGTAGGTATCTGCCAGTTAGTTGAACATCCTGCTCTTGATGCAGCTACAAAGGGATTCAAAGAAGCACTTCAGGAAAAACTTGGTGACAAGGTTAAGTTTGAAGAGAAGAATGCACAGAATGATACGGAAACATGTTCAACAATCGTTAATGGATTTGTATCATCAGATGTAGACCTTATTTTAGCAAATGCAACTCCTGCATTACAGGCCGCAGTTGCTGCTACAAGTTCAATTCCTATTCTCGGAACATCAGTTACAGAATACGGTGTTGCTCTTGATATCAAAGATTTCTCAGGCAAGACAGGTATTAACGTTTCAGGAACATCTGACCTTGCTCCTTTAGCTGAACAGGCAGCAATGATTAAAGAACTTTTCCCTGATGCAAAAAAGGTTGCTCTTCTTTACTGTTCGGCAGAAGCTAACTCATTATATCAGGTTAAAGTAGTCAGCGAAGAACTCGATAAGCTTGGTATCGAAAGCAAGCAGTTCCCATTTGCTGATTCCAATGATATTTCAAATGTAACACAGACTGCCGCAGATTACGCAGATGTTTTATATGTTCCTACAGATAATACGGTAGCAGAGAATACAAGTGCTGTATACAATATCTGTATGCCTGCAAAGGTTCCCGTAATCGCAGGTGAAGAAGGAATCTGTAAGGGATGTGGTGTTGCATCACTTTCAATCAGTTATTATGATCTTGGATATGCTACAGGCAAGATGGCATACGAGATTCTTGCAAACGGAGCAGATGTTTCTGAGATGGATATCCAGTATGCTCCAAAATTTACAAAGAAATATAATGAAGCAATCTGTAAAGAACTTGGCGTAACAATTCCAGAAGGTTACGAAGCTGTTACTACAGAATAAATAATTACCGGAGGTTTTAGGTGTGGATATAACAACATTATTTAGCGCAATGCCAGGCGCTGTTTCCCAAGGTATGATGTGGGGAATTATGGCAATAGGTGTATTTATTACATACAAAATACTGGATATTGCAGATTTGTCAGTTGATGGTACTGTCAGTCTCGGAGCTGCTGTATTTGCGGTAATGCTGACAAAGGGACAGAACATATGGTTATGTATGCTGTATGCCACACTTGCCGGTATGGCTGCAGGTCTTGTGACAGGACTTTTCCATACGCTTATGGGAATTCCTGCCATACTTGCAGGTATCATTACACAGTTTGGTCTTTATTCAATTAATTTAAAGATACTTGGCGGTTCTAATATGACAATAAGTAACAGAACTTATGATCTTATTGAGTCAAGTATGTATATGAAGGGTGGATATCCTTTTTATAAGTGGCCTGTTTTTGTATTTGGTGTGGCATCACTTGTTCTTATAATTGTTCTTTACTGGTTCTTCGGAACAGAGAGAGGAGCATCTTTAAGAGCAACAGGAAGCAATCCTAATATGAGCCGTGCCCAGGGTATCAATACGGATGTCAATAAAGTAATCGGGCTTGTGCTCTCTAATGGTATTGTTGCTTTTTCCGGAGCACTTATGGGACAGTATTCCGGAGCTGCCAATGTGGCAACAGGACGAGGAGCAATCGTTATCGGTCTTGCAGCAGTGGTAATCGGAGAAGCAATTTTCGGAAAGATATTTAAGAATTTTGCACTAAAGCTCTTGGGCGTTGTACTCGGTGGCGTGATTTATTACATAATCGTAACTATAATACTCTGGTTCCCAATAGATCCTAACCTGCTTAAATTTATCCAGGCAATGGTAATCGCATTGTTCCTTGCGTTTCCATATTGGAAAGGCAAGATATTCGGAAAAAATATAAAGACATCATCAAGAAAGGCGGAATCTGAAAATGCTGGAAATTAATAATATATATAAGACCTTTAATCCAGGCACTGTTAATGAAAAAGTTGCATTAAACGGTGTTTCCCTCAAACTTAATGATGGCGATTTTGTTACTGTAATCGGAGGTAACGGAGCCGGTAAATCCACACTTCTTAACGCAGTTGCCGGAACATGGAAGGTGGATGAGGGCAGTATCCTTATTGATGGTATTGACGTTACTAAGATGCAGGATTATAAGAGAGCAAAATTCCTCGGAAGAGTATTTCAGGATCCTATGATGGGAACTGTGCCTACAATGGGAATTGACGAGAATCTGGCACTTGCAGCAAGAAGAGGCAAGTTCAGAGGATTGGCAAGAGAGATAACAGCCAAAGAACGTGCCGGATTTAAAGAAATAGTTAAGATTCTTGATCTTGGGCTTGAGGACAGACTTACATCCAAAGTAGGACTCCTTTCAGGAGGTCAGAGACAGGCAGTAACACTTCTTATGGCATCACTTAAGAAGCCAAAACTTCTGCTGCTTGATGAGCATACAGCTGCACTTGATCCCAAGACTGCGGCAAAGGTGCTTGATGCTACAGAGACTATTGTTGACAGAGATCATCTTACAACACTTATGATTACCCATAATATGAAAGATGCAATCGCACACGGAAACCGTCTTATTATGATGAAAGACGGAAAGATTATTCTTGATATATCAGGCGAAGAAAAGAAAAATCTCACGGTTGAGGAACTGCTTGAAAAGTTCAATAGCGTCGGTGGGGAAGATGCAGTTAATGACAGAATGATTTTAGGATAATTAAATTAATCACGGCTCGATGGGCCGTGATTTTTTTTTAGTAATATTAAAGATTATAGTGCCAAAATAGGAAATGTATGATATAATGCAAGTATGTTAGTACGAGAGTTAATGAGAGGAAAAAGGAAGAACGGGTGATTTTATTTTGGATAAATTAACAGGTATAAGCAGTTTCAGAGGTTTTATTGATGAGACTGACAAGTTACTAACTGACAATCCTAATGACAATTTTGACATTTTTGTATGGGATATTGTGCAGTTTAAAGTTATCAATGATTTGTATGGAATGGAAGCAGGAGACTGGCTTCTAAAAGAAATTGCGGCTGAAATTAAGGCCAAGGTTACAAGAGGAACCTGCGGAAGAATTGGTAATGATAAGTTTGTATGTTGTGTTTTTGCAAATGATAAGCTTTATAGTTTTAAGAATAATGTATATGTATTCCGCAGGGAAGGCGTGGAACACCGTATTCTTATACAGGGAGGCTGCTACCAGGTAAGATCAAGGGATGTTCCTGTTATTAAGATGTGCGACAGGGCTATACTTGCACTTAACAGTATTAAGGGCAAGTATACGGAAGCTGTGGCTATTTATAATAACTCTGAACGTGAGGATATAATAATGGGTCAGCGTCTTGCCGCTGATTTTGACAATGCACTGAAGGAAAGACAGTTCAAGGTATATATCCAGCCTATATATTATGCTGATTCTAACGTGATGGCAGGTGGAGAGGTTTTGGTAAGATGGGAGCATCCTACACTGGGATTTCTTTCGCCGGGCAGATTCATAAGATATTTTGAACAGAATTATCTGATTACAAGACTGGATAAGTTTGTGTGGGAGGAAGCCTGCAGAATACTTAAGAGGATGAAGGAAGAGGGCAAGACCGTAATTCCATTGTCAATTAATATATCAAGAGCAGACTTCCTGTTTGACAATTTGTATGATGTACTTGTAGGTCTGGTTACAAAGTACGATGTTGCACCGGATAAATTAAGAATTGAGATTACCGAAAGTGCATATATTGATAATCCGGTCAAGATAAAGGATACAATTGACAGGCTTTGTGAATATGGATTTAGTATACATATTGATGATTTCGGAACAGGATATTCATCCCTTAATACCCTCAAAGAACTGCCTTTTGGAATACTTAAGATTGATAAGACTCTTATTGATGAAATAGATGGTTCAGAGAAAGCAGCTAATGTGGTGTCTACTATTATCAATATGGCGAAGCTGCTTGGTATGGATGTAATAGCAGAAGGCGTTGAGAACGTAAAACAGCTTAATTTCCTTAAGCATATGGGTTGCAAATACATTCAGGGATTCTATTTTTCCAAGCCTGTATGTGAAGAAGAGTTCTTTAAAAAAGATTTTGAAGATCGTGTTCTTATTCATGATGATACAGACAAATTTAATGTCGAAAGTATTTTTACAATCAGAAATCCTGAAAGCCGCGGAATTATCGACATGATTATTGGTGCGATTCTTCAGTATGAGATTAATGACGGACAACTTGTTCTTAAGCGGGTTAATCAGGAATTTTATTATCAATACGGCATTAAAGACCCTTACGAACTTTTTACGGTAAGAAAGGGAAAAATTATAGATGAAGAAGATATCTCCAGGGTATATAAGCGGTGCATCAGTGCAATGACCAGAAATGAGACTAATTATATTGAAGCAGGATATACCAGAAAAGATGGAAGTAAAGGCTCTTTGTATATAAAAATATTTTATATAGGCAAGGAAAACGGTAAACCGCAGTTCCTGTTTAACACTATGGATATTACGAAAGAGAAACGTAAGCGTCTAAAACAAAGACTGCTTGACTATATGGATTCTCTTTCAAAACTTTGCAGTGAAATACTGCGCCTTAACTATACGGACAATACATTAACAACCGTTCACTGTGATAAGAATAGGGTTAAGGTTAAGTATGATAATGCACCTCTTGACCGTTTGTTAAACAGATTTTCGTCCATTCTTGATAAGGATGAACATGATGAAATTATGAAAGTATTTTCATACGAGGAGATGGAGAAGTTCTGTTTATCCAATGAAAGTATTAAGGTAATTAGTATTCATCTGCACAGTAATAATTGCGGCAGGCATCTGTGTGAAATTATCATCGTTAATAACAGTGATGAGCATGGAAAAATTATCGTAACAACCGGAAGCAGAGTTATATTATAATGAATAAATTATTATCCTTTATTAAGAAAGAGATTATTCTATGTGTGGCGGGTGTACTTGCAATTGCGTCGGCTTTTGTGGTACATCCGTCAAAGAAATATATTAATTATATTGATTTCAGGGTTCTGGCATTACTTTTTTCACTTATGCTTATGGTGGAAGCATTAAGAAGTTTTGGAATATTTACACTAATAATTGAAAAGATGACTGAAAAGATTAGGAAAACGAGAATGTTATATTTTATTCTCGTTTTTATATGCTTTTTTTCAGGAATGATAATAACCAATGATGTGGCACTCATTACTTTTGTGCCCTTTGCAATAGAACTTCTTACTGCAGCCGGAGCTGCTGAATATATTATATATATTGTTGTATTACAGACAATCGGTGCCAATCTTGGAAGTATGGCAACTCCTATAGGTAATCCACAGAATATTTTCCTGTATTCAAAATATAATATGACAATTGGGGAATTTGCGGGGGCTACTGTATGGTATGCCGTTACGGCTATTATACTTATAAGTATATGCATCTGTTTTATACCATCTAAGGAAGTTGACATAAATGACAAAGACAATAAGACACAGAGGGCAGAATTTCATAAATGGAAGCTTGCTCCTATAGCGGTTATTTTTGTAATTTGCATATTATGTGTAATGAGGGTTATTGATTACAGGGTTATGCTATTGGTATGTATTCTGCTTACGGCGGTTATAGATTATAAATTATTTGCCAAAGCCGATTATATATTATTACTTACATTTGTGGCTTTTTTCATACTGACGGGAAATATTAAATCCATGAGCTTTATTGAAAATGGACTTAGCAATTTTGTTGCCGGAAGAGAGTTTATGTCCGGAATATTGCTCAGTCAGGTTATAAGCAATGTACCTGCGGCAGTTTTATTATCGAATTTTACGGATAATGGAGCACTTCTTTTGTCGGCGGTTAATATCGGAGGATTGGGAACCATAATTGCATCCATGGCAAGCCTTATTTCTTTCAGATATTACGGGGAAAACAAAAATAGTAAAAAAAGCAGATATTTAGGAGTATTTACACTGTTTAATTTAGGATTTTTAGGAATTATGATTCTTGTAAGCAGATTTATTATATAAACATTTTTAAAAAGGAAGATGATATGATACTCAATGTAGAAAATTTAAGCCATGGTTTTGGTGACAGGGCCATTTTTAACAATGTTTCCTTCAGACTTTTAAAGGGGGAACATATTGGATTAATCGGGGCAAACGGTGAGGGCAAATCCACCTTTATGAATATAGTAACGGGAAAACTTATGCCGGACGAGGGAAAGGTAGAATGGGCAAAGAATGTTAAAGCAGGATATCTTGACCAACATTCGGTGCTTACTCCCGGGATGACAATCGGTGATGTATTAAGGCAGGCGTTTTCTTACCTTTTTGAACTTGAGGAGAAAATGACGGGTATTTTTGAAAAAATGGCAGAGGCAACACCTGAAGAAATGGAAGAAATGATGGAGGAGTCAGGCACAATACAGGACATCCTTACCAATCATGATTTCTATATAATAGATGCTAAGATTGAAGAAATAGCAAGGGCTTTCGGACTTCTTGAACTGGGACTTGATAAGGATGTAACAGAATTGTCGGGAGGCCAGAGAACCAAAGTGCTGCTTGCCAAGCTGCTTCTTGAAAAGCCTGACATACTCTTGCTTGACGAGCCGACCAACTACCTTGACGCCAATCACATAGAGTGGCTCAGAAGATATCTGCAGGATTATGATAATGCTTTTATACTTATATCACATGATATGGAATTTCTTAACAGCGTTGTAAATCTCATATACCATATGGAAAATCAGGAAATTAACAGATATGTGGGTAATTACGAAAAATTTAAAGAAGTATATGAGGTTAAAAAGTCACAGTTAGAAGCAGCTTACCGCAGACAGCAGCAGGAAATGAATGAACTTAAGGATTTTGTGGCACGTAATAAAGCAAGAGTTGCCACACGAAATATGGCCATGTCAAGACAGAAAAAACTTGATAAAATGGAAGTTATTGAACTGGCAAAGGAAAAACCAAAGCCGGAGTTTTGCTTTAAAGAGGCAAGAGCTGCCGGAAAGGTTATTTTTGAAACGGATGACCTGGTAATAGGATATAATAAGAAACCATTGTCAAAACCTATTAATCTCAGAATGGAAAGAGGAGAAAAAATAGCGGTAACCGGAACTAACGGAATTGGCAAGACCACGTTCCTTAAAAGTGTTTTGGGACTTATCCCGGCAGTATCCGGTAAAGCTGTCCTGGGGGATTACCTCTACAAGGGATATTTTGAACAGGAAATAAAGCCGGGCAACAATACCTGTATTGAGGAAATATGGGAGACTTTCCCTTCATACACACAATATGAAGTAAGGTCGGCACTGGCAAAATGCGGACTTACCACAGAGCATATTGAGAGCAAAGTCAGAGTTTTAAGTGGCGGAGAACAAGCCAAAGTCAGGCTTTGTAAACTTATTAATGTTGAGACTAATATCCTGCTTCTTGATGAGCCGACCAACCACCTTGACATTGATGCAAAAGATGAACTTAAAAGAGCATTAAAGGAATATAAAGGTGCTGTCCTTATAGTATGCCATGAGCCTGATTTTTATGAAGACCTTGTGGATAAAGTATGGAACCTTGAGGAATACTCTTTATTAGCGTAGCTATATTGCAAAGGTATGTGCATGTATGCTACAATAAGAAGTAATATATTGCGGAATGGAGTTATACAATGTATAAAGATAACAGCAAATCAATACATAATTTTATATTGATTGTCCTTGATTTTATCAGCCTTGCCATAAGCTATTTTCTTGCGACTTATCTGTGGCTTAGTGTTATCAGGAAAAATTCAGAAATTATTAAATCAAGAATAGTTAATGAAATAGGACTTGTTTTCTTTTCCTTTCTGGTTGTTATTTTTATTTTTAATATGAACAGAGACTTCCTTAAGAGAAGCAAGGTAGAAGAATTTCTGTATACAATCAAAATTAACCTTATTTTTCTTGCAGTTGCATCTGTTGCCATGTTTATCGGCAACAGCAAGGAAACTTCAAGAGGAGCATACCTTATTGCGGTAGCGTTTAATGCTGTATTTATGTATATCTTTCATATTATATATAAATCCTACCTCATTAATGTATATGCCAAGAAAAAGAAAAATACACAGTTATTCATAATTACCATCTCTGACCGGGCGGAAAAGACAGTCAGGAGGTTAATAGATAATCCGGACTGGCTTAACAGAATACATTCAATAGCTGTAATAGATGCGGATATGGTGGGACAGGAAATATGCGGTATTCCTGTAAGCTCCGATGCTTATACAATGATGGACTATGTCAGGACAGAATTTATAGATGAAGTTTTTATTGACGTACCATATCATACAGGGAAGTCTACCCGTAAATATGTAATGGATTTTGAAAATATGGGAGTTGTAGTCCACCTTAATATTGATAAACTTGAAGAATTTGAGGATTTTAATAAGTCCCTTTCAATGTTAGGCGATATACCGGTGGTTACATTTGCCAACAATTTCTATGATGTTAATAAGCTTATGATTAAGAGGCTTATGGATATAATAGGTTCAATCGTGGGTCTTGCGATTACCGCAGTTGTGACCGTGTTCCTTGCACCTGCGATTCTCATTGAGTCAAGGGGGCCGCTTATTTTCAAACAGAAAAGGGTAGGAAAGAACGGAAGATTTTTTTATGTATATAAGTTCCGCTCAATGTACAAAGACGCAGAGGAACGTAAGAAAGCTCTGATGGAGAAAAATGAGATGAAGGGTCTTATGTTTAAAATGACAGATGATCCAAGAATTACTAAAGTCGGTAAATTTATCAGAAAAACGAGTCTTGACGAACTGCCTCAGTTCTTTAACATATTAAAGGGCGACATGAGCCTTGTAGGAACAAGACCGCCAACCGTAGATGAATTTAAGATGTACGAGAGTTACCACAAGAGAAGACTCAGCATGAAGCCGGGTCTTACGGGAATGTGGCAGGTCAGCGGGCGCAGCGATATAGAAGATTTTGAAGAAGTTGTGAGACTTGATTTAGAATATATTGATAACTGGAGCATAGGTCTTGATATCAAAATTATTCTTAAAACAATCGGTGTAATTTTCAAACATAAAGGAGCCAGATAAAGGGAGGCTGTTATGAAGGTCGTTATTTTAGCAGGCGGTTTCGGAACAAGAATTTCCGAGGAATCGCAGTATAAACCAAAGCCAATGGTTGAGATAGGCGGGATGCCGATTCTCTGGCATATTATGAAAACATACTCGCACTACGGATTTAATGAGTTTATTATATGTGCCGGATATAAACAGCATATAATTAAAGAATGGTTTGCTAATTATTTTATCCATACATCGGATATAACTTTTGATTTCAATGATGGCGGAAAAATGATTGTACATGACAGAAGGCAGGAGCCATGGAAGGTTACTATAATAGATACAGGACTAAATACCATGACAGGCGGACGCGTAAAACGCATCAAGCCTTATATAGACAATGAGAGATTTTTTGTTACATACGGGGACGGCGTTTCAGATGTAAATTTTGTAAAAGAGCTTGAATTTCATAAAAGTCATGGTAAAATGGTAACCGTTTCAGCATATAATGCAGGACAGCGTTTCGGGGTCCTTGACATTGATAATGATGGAAATGTAAGACAGTTCAGGGAAAAAATCCAAGGCGACGCCAGTCCCATCAATATCGGTTATATGATATGTGAACCTGAATTTATCGACCTTATAGACGGTGACGATACGGTGCTTGAAAAAACACCTATGCAGAAAGCAGCAGCAATGAATGAAATTATGGCATACAGACACGAAGGTTTCTGGAAGTGTATGGATACCGTCAGGGAAAAACAACAGCTTGAAAAATTATGGAGTGAAGGCAACGCTCCGTGGAAGACATGGGAGAACTAGAGTTGAAAAGTGTAATTATTACCGGTGCAGACGGTTTTGTAGGCAGTTACACAACCGAATATTTTCTTAGTCAGGGAATAGAAGTCCTGGCATTGGGTAGAAAAGCAGCTCCTGTCAGACTGAAACATCACGACAAAATGGTATACAGACAGTGCGATATTACGGACAGAAGTAATATAATCAAGGCAGCAGCCGGAAAAAAATACGATGCTTTTATTCATTTTGCATGGGATGGGGCAGCAGATAAGCGTAAAGATTATAATGTACAGATGAAAAATGCCATTGACACGGTAGAGTGTCTTAAAGCAGCTAAAGAAACAGGCTGCGATAGATTCGTCGGTGCGGGAAGCATAATGGAATACGAAGTGGAAGCAGCAATCCACACTGACGGAACAAGACCGGGAATGGCATATATTTATGGAATAGGCAAGCACACGGCACATTGTCTATGCAAGCCCGTTGCGGCAGAACTCGGCATAGATTTTATATGGCCGATGATAACAAATGCATACGGCCCCGGAGAATTTACGGACAGATTTGTTAATTCAACCCTGAAAAAAATAATACGAAAAGAAGATTTACAGTTTACTGCGGCAACGCAGAACTATGATTTTGTATATGTAAAAGATGTAGCCAGAGCATTTTATCTTATTACTACGAAGGGCAGACCGTTTTCCGAATATATGATAGGAAGCGGTAATGCAAGACCTTTGAAAGAATTTATTATTGAGATGAAAGAAAATCTGGCAAAGGATGCATCACTTTGCTTTGGAGATATCCCATTTACGGGAACTGATATGCCATTGGAAGTTTTTAGCATAAAAAGACTTAAAGAGGATTGTGGATTCATTCCGGAAACGGATTTTGCAACAGGAACAGCAATTACAATGGAGTGGCTTAAGGAGCAGCAATGATACAGAAATTTGAATTTGAAGAATTACCTTTAAAAGGTTCATATAAAATAACACCCTTTTTGGCAACAGATGAAAGAGGCGGACTTTTAAAAGATTATAATGTTGACATATTCAACAGTAATGGTATAAAACATAATTTAAAAGAAACATTTTATACAATTACCAGAAAAGGCGTGATAAGGGCATTACATTTCCAGCTTATCAAGCCACAGGCAAAGCTTATAAGGTGTATATCGGGTCATGTATACGCAGTTATATGTGATTTGAGAAAGGAATCTCCAACATATAAGAAATGGCTTCCGTTTCATCTTACCGGAGATAATATGACCATGCTTTATGTTCCGGGAGAATTCGGACTGGGATATTTCGTAATAGAAGATGCAGTAGTCAGCTATAAGTGTGATGAAGTGTTTTATGGCGAAGGCGACAGCGGAATAATGTGGAACGATAAGGACCTTGCCATAGAATGGCCTATAGAGCTTATAGAAGGGATAACATCAGAAGATGACCTGATTATAAGTGACAAAGACAGTAATCTTATGAGTTTTAAAGAATATGATGAAAGGTATTAATTTCCCGGAGGAAAGTTTATGAGTACAGAAACGAAAAAAGAAAAAAAATTACGAAATTATAAAATAAAAAAAGCTTTATTGATTTCGGGTATTGCATTGTTAGCAGTACAGCTTGTAGCGACAGTTGTTTTTATGGTAATATTGTCAAAAGTCAGGATTGTTCCCAAAGACTATGTGATAATGATAGATGTACTTCTGGTGCTTATACTCACGGTCGTAACGATAACCCAGAGGTGGGTACTGCCGGGAATTATAACAAAGATTATATCACTTCTTTTATCCGTCGTGCTTATTGTGGGTTCTGTGTATCTTAATGCAACTTACGGAGCATTTAAAAAAGCTACCGATATTAATTATACCACCACAAGTCTTAATGTATATGTCAGGGCAGACAGCAAATACGAGAAACTTGAAGATGTTAAATCAGAAGAATTCGGTATAATGAAGTCATTAGACAGGGAAAATACCGATGAAGTAGTTAATAAGATACAGACAGAAATCGATACCACAATTAAGACAAAGGAATATGACGATGTACAGTCACTTGTGAAAGCTTTATATGATAAAGAGGTTAATGTAATTATCCTTGGCACAAGCCACCTTGGAATACTTGATTCACTTGATGAATTCAAGGATTTTAAGACATTTACAAAGGTGATTGCATCGTATGAAATGAAAAAAGATATTAAAAATAATGACAAAAAAGATGATGATTATCTGAATTCGGATAACGTGGTTACACTATACCTGAGCGGAATTGACGTTGACGGACCTCCAACTGAGAATCGTAACAGTGATGTAAATATCATTATGACTCTTAACACCAGTACAGGACAGATACTTCTCCTTAACACACCTAGAGATTATTATGTGCCTACAAGTGTATCAAACGGAGAACCGGATAAACTTACCCATGCAGGATGTTATGGTATTGACTGTTCTGTTGAGACACTTGAGATGCTTTACGGAATAAATATCGATTACTATATCAAGCTTAATTTTACAGGATTTAAGAGCATAATCGATTCACTTCATGGAGTAGACGTATATTCTGAATTTGAATTTACATCCCAGAATGTCAAGGGTTACCATTTTGTACAGGGCTATAACCACATGGACGGAGAAGCAGCACTTGTATTTTCAAGAGAAAGATATTCTTTCCCAACAGGTGATAACCAGAGAGGTAAGAACCAGATGGCGGTAGTTAATGCTGTTGTTAAGAAACTTGCTTCTTCTGAATTGCTGAAGAACTACACAGAGGTACTTGATTCAATTTCATCAAGTATGGTAACCGATATGTCAATGGATGAGATTGCCAGACTTGTGGATATCCAGCTCAAGAAAAATATCTCATGGGATATTGTACAGTTTGCGGTAACCGGTTCCAACGGAAACCTTCCATGTTATTCGCTTAAGAGCCCTAACTATGTAATGATTCCTGATGATGCTGTTGTCGGACAGGCAAAAACATACCTTAAAAAGATTCATGATAACGAAAGAGTAGTAATAGAATAGGACAAAATATGTACCAGAAGAAGCAATATATCCAGAACGTTATTTTGTTGTTTACAGATATGCTCGCAGTAATATGCAGTTATTTTATGGCAGCATTTTTCTGGACAGGTTTTATAAGAAAATTAGATGTAATGGAATTTGCTGAGACAAAGGAACGTTTCGGCATGGTTCTTATTGCTTTCGCAGTAGTTTATATGGTTTTTAATACCAACAGAAAATTCATCGAAAGAAAGATATTCGAGGAATTTGTACAGTGTATTAAGCTTAATATATTATTTGCTGCGGCATACGCAATAATGCTGTTTATCGGTGACAGTTTTGATACCGCCTCAAGAGGTGTTTACATCTGTACAGTTGTATTTAACATATTTCTGATGTTTTTCTTCAGAATACTTGTAAGAATATACCTTGTAAAAATATATAAGAACCACAAGAAAACAAGCCAGCTTTTTATCATTACAACCTCGGGCAATATAGAGAATGTGATTGATAATATGAAAAGGAATGTTGAGTGGACAAACAGGATAAGCGGTATGGCGGTGATGGATAAGAATTTTACCGGCAGGGTGTATCATAATATTCCTGTAGTTGCAGGGTGTGATGATGTTCTGACATATATAAAAGGGCAGATTATAGATGAAGTTTTTATAGAGACAGATGAGATATCCAATAAAGAATTAAGTAAACTTGTTATGGAACTTGAAAATATGGGAACAACGGTGCATTTAAGTTTCCATGCCTTGGACAGCTTCAATGACTTTAATAAGAGTCTTTCAATGCTGGGAGATATTCCGGTTCTTACATTCGCCAATAATTTTTATAATCCCTGGAGTCTGGCGGTCAAACGACTGATAGACATTATAGGTTCTCTTGTGGGTATAGCAATAACACTGATTGTAAGTATTTTTTTGGCACCTGCCATCTTAATCGAGTCAAGAGGACCACTTATTTTCAAACAGAGAAGAGTAGGAAAAAACGGACGTTTTTTCTATGTATATAAATTCCGTTCAATGTATAAGGATGCAGAAGAACGGAAAAAAGCACTTATGGAGAAGAATGAGATGAAGGGTCTTATGTTTAAGATGACTGACGACCCAAGAATTACCAAAGTAGGTAAATTTATCCGTAAGACAAGCATAGATGAGCTTCCCCAGTTTTTTAACGTATTAAAAGGCGATATGAGCCTTGTGGGAACAAGACCTCCTACCGTGGATGAATTCAGGCAGTACGAGGGTTATCATAAAAGGAGACTCAGTATGAAACCGGGAATGACCGGAATGTGGCAGGTCAGTGGAAGAAGCAACATAGAAGATTTTGAAGAAGTAGTTAAGCTGGATCTTGAGTACATAGATAACTGGAGCATAGGACTGGATTTTAAAATCCTGTTTAAGACAATCGCTGTGGTATTTCACCATGGAGGAGCAAAATAAAATTATTGTGAGGTCTTTATGAATTATAATGAAGCATTTGATACTTTAAAAAAATACGGTCAGGAACATGTACTTGATTATTATGATGAACTTGATGACAGCGACAGGAAGGAACTGTTAAGGCAGATAAGCATGACGGATTTTGAATTTGCAAAAGCCGGACACGATAATAGAAAAGCCGAAAAAAGGGGCATTATTACACCAATAAGTGTTACAACCGTGGATGAGATAAATTCTTCAAAAGAACATTATATGGCTGTAGGTAAGGACGCTATTGCAAAAGGAAAAGTGGGTGCTGTCCTTTTAGCGGGAGGAATGGGTACACGACTCGGTTCCGATAAGCCAAAAGGTGTTTTTGACATAGGAATTACCAGACATGTATATATTTTTGAACGACTGATAGAGAATCTCATGGATGTGGTTAATGAAACAGGTTCGTATGTACATCTGTTTGTGATGACAAGTGAAAAAAACAACACAGATACAATTGAATTTTTTAAAGAAAAAAATTACTTTGGATATCCTTGCGATTATATCCATTTCTTTGTACAGGACATGGCACCTGCCAGCGATTACGAGGGCAGATTCCTTATGGAATCAAAGTCGAGAATAGCAACATCTCCTAATGGAAACGGCGGCTGGTATTTGTCCCTTAAGAAAGCAGGATATGATAAAATTATTGCCGGAGCCGGAATAGAATGGCTTAATGTTTTTGCGGTGGATAATGTTTTACAACGTATTGCAGACCCATGTTTTGTGGGTGCAACAATATCCAATAATTGTGTATGTGGTTCAAAAGTAATAAGAAAAGTCAATAAAGACGAAAAAGTAGGTGTGCTCTGTCTTGAGGATAATCATCCGTCAATAGTTGAATATTATGAATTAACAGACGAAATGAAAAATGCGGTAAACGAAAAGGGCGAGCCGGCATATAATTTCGGAGTGATTCTTAATTACCTTTTTAAGACGGAGGAACTTGACAGAATTGCAGCCATGAAGCTTCCGCCACATGTGGTTGAAAAGAAGATTGCGTGTATAGATGCGGACGGTAACGAGGTTAATCCCGAAGAACCAAACGGTTACAAGTATGAAACACTTATTCTCGATATGATTAAGCTGCTTGATTCGTGTCTGGCGTATGAAGTAGTGAGGGAAAAAGAATTTGCACCTATTAAGAATAAAACCGGAGTGGATTCGGTTGAAAGCGCAAGAGAACTTCTTAAGAAAAATGGAATTGAATTATAATTTAACGGGCTGTCTTTCATGTTGATTCAAGACAGCCCTTGTTATTTATGATTTGTTTCTACAAAGATATTTTTCCTTAGTGGCCATGCCGCCCCTGATATGACGTTCGGATTTATTAATATCCAGCACCTTTCTGGCTTCAGAGGCAAGGGAGGGATTGATATAATTTATGCGGCATGAAACATCCTTATGTATTGTACTTTTGCTGATACCAAACATTTTAGCAGTCTGCCTTACGGTTGCGTTGTTGTCAACAATATACTGGGCTACTTTAACAGCTCTTTCTTCAATATATCCTTTCATCAATTCTCCGTTATTTTATTTTGTACATTCTATTTGATATTATTATAAAAAAGAACCATTGTTTGTACTTTTCATAAAAATAAATATGAGTTATAATGAAAAATATTATCACGCCAGAGGGAATGAAATGGGAAGAAAATCAATAAAAGAGAATAAGACAAGGTTTCAATTAAGCAGGGAAAATGCCGGATTTACGAGGGAGGGAGCTGCTGCAACATTGGAATTTATATCAGCAGACAGAATTGAGAAAATAGAAAATGAAAAGACTTTTCCACGCCCTGAGGAAGTTATTGCAATGTCAGAGAGTTATAATGATATAACGCTTTGCAATTATTATTGTACCCATTGCTGCGATATCGGACAGAAATATATGCCTGAAATTAAGACAAAGGAACTTTCACAGATTACTCTTGAGATGCTTGCAACACTTAATATTCTTACGAAGCAGAAAGACAGGCTCATTGAGATAACTGTGGACGGACATATATCTGAAAATGAAAAGACTGATTTTTTGAATATACGGAATAATCTCGACGATATGGCGCTTGCTATTGAGTCATTAAAATTATGGATAAGAAATACAATAGACTAATATATTTATTTTTGAGGTGTTATATATGGCTGGTACAGGCAATTCAACCAAAAAATCCCTGAATGTTATTATTGTCGGGTGCGGTAAAGTAGGTTCTACACTTGTTGAACAGTTACGTCACGAGGGCAATGATGTTACGATAATTGATAAAAACAGTGAAAAAGTACAGACACTTGCTAATACATATGATGTGATGGGCGTTATCGGAAACGGAGCCAGCTTCAGCACACAGCTTGAAGCCGGAATCAATAAGGCCGATCTTTTTATTGCGGTTACCGATTCGGATGAACTTAATCTTTTATGTTGCACGGTAGCTAAGAGAGTAGGCAATCCTGCTGCGATAGCAAGGGTACATGACCCTGATTACAGCAAGGACACCGCATATCTCAGGGATAAGCTTGGACTTACCCTTATTATTAATCCCGAATATGAAGCAGCCAAGGAAATATCAAGAATACTTTTTCTGCCATCCGCACTTGAAATTAACTCTTTTGCACACGGACAGGCAGAGATGATAAAGCTCAAAATTGAATCCGGCAATCCTCTTGACGGAATGGCAATCATGAATATTAACACACTCGCCAAGGAAGTGCTTATATGTGCAGTTGAAAGAGATGGAGAGATAATTATCCCATCAGGTAATTTCGTTTTAAAGGCGGGAGATAAGATTTCTTTTGTGGCACAACGTTCAAGGGCAGTACCATTTCTTAAGAACATAGGAATACTTACAGGAAAGGTTAAGAATACAATGATAGTCGGTGGTGGTAAAGTAAGTTATTATCTTGCCGACCAGCTTATAAAGAGAGGAATCTCAGTTAAGATAATTGAGAAGAACAAAGCCAGATGTGAACAGCTTAGTGTACTTCTTCCTAAGGCCGTTATAATTAACGGGGACGGAACGGACGAGGACACCCTTAATGAAGAGGGACTTGGTATGGCAGCTTCTTTTGTACCTCTTACGGGAATAGATGAAGAAAATATCCTCCTTACGCTTCATGCAAGAAAGCACAGTAATGCCAAGGTTGTAACGGAAATCAACCGTTCTTCTTTTAAGGATGTAATTAATTCCCTTGATCTGGGAAGTGTGGTATATCCAAGATATATTACCTCTGAAGCTATTATTGCTTATGCAAGAGCAAAAAAGGATTCGGTGGGAAGCAACATCGAGACTTTATATCATTTGTTTGGTTCAAGGGCAGAGGCAATAGAATTTAGCATTAAGGAATCCTCTGAAGTTACGGGCATTCCGATTAAGGATTTATGCCTGCATAAGAATCTTTTGTTATGTTTCATTAACAGAAACGGCAGGATAATTATTCCTACAGGTAATGACACAATTGAAGTCGGTGATACCGTAATGGTAATGACCACACATTCGGGATTTAATGATATTCAGGATATATTGAGGAAGTAATGAAATGAATAGTTCGATAATACGATATATTTTAGGATCCGTTTTAAAATTAGAAGGGGCACTTATGGCTCTGCCATGCCTTGTTTCCGTTATTTACAAAGAGAAAGAAGGCCTTTCTTATCTGGCAGTGGCACTGGGATGCCTTGCATTTGGTTTTTTGCTTACATTCAAAAAACCGAAGGATACGGTGTTTTATTTAAAAGAAGGATGCGTTTCCACAGCACTTAGCTGGATTATGCTCAGTATTTTCGGATGTATACCATTTGTGCTTACAAATGAAATACCGTCATTTACCAATGCTCTTTTTGAGACAATATCCGGATTCACCACAACCGGAGCAACCATACTTGACGATGTGGAATCGTTATCCCATACGTCGATGTTCTGGCGAAGCTTTACCCACTGGATAGGTGGTATGGGTGTTCTTGTATTCCTGCTGGCAGTTGTACCGCTTAGCGGCGGCTCTAATGTAAATCTGATGAGGGCAGAAAGCCCGGGACCGAGTTTTGGAAAGCTTGTTCCTAAGCTGAAAACAACAGCCAGACTTTTATACCTTATATATTTCGGACTTACTATTATACAGATTATATTGCTTATCTGCGGAAGAATGCCTGTATTTGATGCCATAACTACGAGTTTCGGTACTGCAGGTACCGGTGGATTCGGTATCAAAAATGACAGTATAGCGGGATATTCACTTTATATAAAATGGGTTGTTACAATCTTTATGATACTCTTCGGGGTTAATTTTAACGCATATTATCTTATACTTTATAAGAAATTCAAAAGTGCGTTTGCTATGGAGGAGGTAAAGGCCTATCTTATAATAATTATTGTTTCCGTTGTATGTATCTTTTTTAACATACTTAAGATGTCAACAAGTGCCGTAAATGCCATTACGGATTCAGCATTCCAGGTTGCTTCAATTATTACAACTACAGGTTTTTCTACCACTGATTTTAATCTGTGGCCTGAGGCATCCAAAACCATACTTATCATATTAATGTTTATCGGTGCCTGTGCGGGAAGTACGGGTGGAGGTATTAAAGTATCAAGATTAGTTATTCTTATTAAGTCATTGGGAAAGGAAACTGATTCATATATCCATCCTAAAATAATCAAGAAGATTAAAATGGATGGGAAGCCCGTAGAACACGAGGTTGTGCGTTCTGTTAATGTATATTTTCTGACATTTATAATTATTTTTACGGTTTCAGTTTTACTTGTTTCATTGGAAAATAAGGATTTTACAACCAATTTTACAGCGGTTGCGGCTACAATCAATAATGTAGGACCGGGACTTTCAAAAGTCGGACCCATCTGCAATTTCGGAGGCTTTTCCGCACTAAGCAAATACGTTATGATGTTCGATATGCTGGCGGGAAGACTGGAACTTTTTCCACTGCTGATATTATTCCATCCTGCAATCATAAGAGAAATATTCAGTGGCAAAAGAAAAAGCAAGGCATAGCATAAATTATTTTTAAAAACCTGCCGATACATTATAAGAAATAATTATAAATAAATTTTAAAAATCCTCTTTTATTATTTTGATTAATTGTTTATAATACTATAGGATATGTTTTTTATTACATTCTATTCTATAGAAAAAAGCGAAAGGGGATCTACAATGATCAGTACAGATATTGGAATCGATTTAGGTACAGCCAGCATCCTTGTTTATATTAAGGGCAAAGGTGTTGTTTTGAAGGAGCCGTCAGTGGTTGCTTTTGATAGAGATACGAATAAAATTAAGGCAATCGGAGAAGAAGCAAGGCTTATGCTTGGAAGAACTCCGGGCAATATTGTTGCCGTAAGACCTTTGAGACAGGGTGTTATTTCGGATTATACGGTAACAGAGAAGATGCTTAAGTATTTTATACAGAAAGCACTCGGTAAGAAAATTCTTAAAAAACCCCGTATAAGTGTGTGTGTTCCCAGCGGAGTTACCGAGGTTGAGAAGAAAGCAGTAGAAGATGCGACTTATCAGGCAGGTGCAAGAGAGGTTGCAATTATTGAAGAACCGATAGCAGCAGCAATCGGTGCAGGCATAGATATATCAAGACCATGTGGTAACATGATAGTTGATATTGGCGGCGGTACAACGGATATTGCGGTTATTTCACTTGGAGGAACCGTAGTAAGTACCTCAATTAAAATCGCCGGAGATGATTTTGATGAAGCAATTATAAGATATATGCGTAAGAAACATAATCTTCTTATCGGTGAAAGAACTGCTGAGGATATTAAGATTAAGATAGGAAGTGCTTATCCTAGTGCTGAAGCAGTGTCTATGGATATCAGAGGACGTAATCTTGTGACAGGTCTTCCTAAGACAGTTACGGTTACATCTACAGAAACGGAAGAAGCACTTAAGGAAGCTACAGCACAGATAGTTGAAGCTATCCATAGTGTTCTTGAAAAAACACCGCCTGAACTGGCAGCAGATATAGCTGACAGAGGAATAGTCCTCACAGGTGGCGGAAGCCTTTTACAGGGACTTGAGGAACTCATTGAAGAGAAGACAGGTATCAATACAATGACAGCGGAAGATCCTATGACCGCAGTTGCTATAGGTACCGGAAAATTTATTGAATTCCTTGCCGGTGAAAGATAAACATAAATTATAAGGAGTTTTGCAGAATATGGTAAGAGCGTTATACACAGGTGCAACGGGCATGGTTAATGAGATGAAAAGACTTGATGTGGTCAGCAATAATTTAGCTAACTCTGCAACAACAGCTTATAAGAAGGAAGGCGCAACATCGCAGGCATTTAAGGATATGTTGGCTATCAAGATTAATGATGAGACAGACAGCTACATTGACAGACCTATCGGATATATGAGCCTTGGAGTAAAGATTGGTGAGACATATACCGACTATTCAACAGGCAATTTAAGAGAGACAGGCAATACCTACGATCTGGCATTAAGCGGGAATGGATTCTTTGCGATTTCATACGCTGATAAGAACGGAACTGAATCTGTAAGATATACAAGGGACGGTAGTTTTACCGTTAACTCTGAAGGGATTCTTATGACCAAGGATGGCGATTTCGTTTTAGGGGATGATGGTGGTCTTATTACAATTCCTGTCGGAACGGAAGTTTCGATTAACGAATCGGGAATAATTGAAGCAGATGGCGAAGAAGTAGCCAGACTTCAGATTACCGATTTTGAAGACTATGATTATCTGAAAAAATTTGGCGAGAATATGTATACAGCCATCGATGGCGCAACAACTAAAGCTGCACAGGGCAAAGTGTATCAGGGATACCTTGAAAGCTCTAATGTTAATGTGGTTTCCGAAATGGTTAATATGATTACCATTGCAAGGGACTACGAGAGCAGCCAGAAAGTTATACAGTCCATCGATTCAACCCTTGAAAGAGCTGTTAATCTGGGACAGTTATAAGGAGGTAAAGATAGCTTATGATGAGAGCACTTTATACTGCAGCATCAGGAATGATTGCACAGCAGACTAATGTAGATGTAATTTCCAATAATCTTGCTAACGTTAATTCCACAGGATACAAGGCATCTACAGCAGAATTTAAATCGTTATTGTATCAGACATTACAGAGCCGTTCCACAAGCGCTAACGGTGATGATAAACCTATTCCTGCACAGGTGGGAACAGGAGCAAGAACAGCAGCAATAACAACACATTTCAGCCAGGGTTCACTTATTGATTCCACAAGTACATTTGCCTTTGGACTTGAGGGCGACGGACTTTTCGGACTTATGAATCCGGATGGCGAGATAGTATATACAAGAAACGGCGATTTTACAGTCGGAAAGACCAATGACGGCGGTTTTATGATATGTTCGTCAGATGGATATCCTGTTGTGGATTCAGATGGTAATCCGATACAGTTCTCTGGCGAATATGATGTTTCCAACCTTGTTATTACATCAGATGGTTCGTTTTATTACAGGGTTATTGAAGAACAGCCTGATGAAAATGGCAATATGCACAAGACCGAACGTCTTGATGACCTTGAGACCAGAATGGGTGTGTTCCAGTTTACCAACCCATCAGGACTTGACAGCATAGGAAGTTCTCTTTATAAAGAGACCGAGGCTTCAGGTATTGCAATGGAGGAAGGAACTTACACAGAGCTTAAGAGAACCAAGGTATGTCAGGGAAGACTTGAGGCATCCAATGTACAGGTTGCAGATGAGATGGTTAATCTCATTGTGGCACAGAGGGCTTACGAAATGAATTCAAAAGCAATACAGGCAGCAGATGACATGTTAGGACAGGCTAACCAGCTTAAGAGGTAATGAGATATGAGTGATATTACAGGCTTGACAGGGTACACACAGGCCACATCCTATGATACATATAACAAATCCATTTCAGAACTAAAGAATAATCTTAATAATACTGATTATTCCAATGCCAGTGATGAGGAGCTGATGGAGGCTTGTAAGACTTTTGAAAGCTATTTCATAGAACAGGCATTTAAAGGAATGGAAAAGATGATTCCAAAGTCCGAAGATTCAATACTTTCCAATGATTATGTTGAGATGTTTAAAGATACTTTGTATCAGGAATATGCGGACTCTGCCACAGAACGCGGTGATGGCATCGGAATAGCAAAGATGCTTTACGAACAGATGAAAAGAAATTATAATAATGATTAATATAACAAAGACCATAGGATTTCCTGTGGTCTTTTTGGCTAAGGAATAAGATAGACAGATGGAAGAACTTAAGGGTTATGTTGAAAAAATAATATATACCAATGAGGAGAACGGTCATACGATACTGGAAGTGGAACTTTCCAATGATGAAGTGAAAAGACTTAAGGATAATTGTGAAGAATATGCCGATGAGATATATAATTCCATGGTTTGTGTGGGAATACTTAATCTTGTCCACACCGGCTCATATGTAGTTTTCAAGGGAGATTTTTCTCTTCATCCAAGTTACGGAGTCCAGTTTAAGGCGGTCTCATTTGAAGAAACGGAAGCAGAAGATGAGGTGTCTATAGAGAGGTATCTGGCTTCCGGTGCAATTAAAGGAATAGGCGCCGGACTTGCAGCAAGGATTGTTAAAAAATTCAAGATGGATACTTTCAGGATTATGGAAGAGGAACCGGAAAGGCTTTCAGAAGTAAAGGGAATAAGTGATAGAATTGCAATGGAAATTGCCGACCAGGTAGTTGAGAAAAGGGATATGCGTAAGGCTATGATATATCTCTCAGGTGTGGGCATAGGAATGAATCTCGCCGTAAAAATATACAAAACCTACGGTAATGATATGTATAAGATTCTCAAGGAAAACCCTTATAAAATAGCGGATGATATTGATGGGGTAGGCTTTAAAATAGCGGATGATATTGCTAAAGACTTAGGAATGGAACCTGACTCACCTTACAGAATCAAAAGCGGGATCCTGTATACTCTGTCACAGGCTGTAGCAGCGGGACATGCCTATCTTCCACTTAATCTTTTGATGGAGAGAACAAAGAACATCCTGCAGGCAGAGATAGAAGAGGACAAAGACCTCATAATGGATCTTATAATTGCCAAAAAGATAGTTGTTAAAAAAGTAAATGATGAAAGCGTTGTATATCCTTCCTCAATGTATAATACGGAAGTGTCGGTAGCAGCAGCGCTTACGGACCTTAACCGTAAATATCCTGTTGATGAGAAGACAATAGAAAAAATACTGTCCTCTATCGAATACCGTGAAAAAATCGAGCTTGATGATTACCAGAGAGAAGCCGTAAAAGAAGCAGCGGAATCGGGACTATTGATTATTACCGGTGGACCGGGAACGGGTAAGACCACAACGATTAATACCATTATCAAGTATTTTGAAGAAAAAGGCAGCGAAATTCTTCTTGCAGCACCTACCGGCAGGGCAGCTAAGAGAATGACGGAGGCAACAGGACATGAAGCAAAGACTATTCACAGGTTGTTAGAACTTTCCGGAATGCCGTCAGATGAAAGCACAGGCGTTAATTTTGAACGCAATGAAGATAATCCGTTAGAAGCGGATGTGGTTATAATAGATGAAATGTCGATGGTAGATATTTTTCTGATGAACAGCCTTTTAAAAGCAGTGGTCAAACCAACAAGACTTATTCTTGTGGGGGATGCCGACCAGCTTCCGTCCGTAGGACCGGGAGCGGTGTTAAAAGATATAATTAAGGCTGATGTATTTAACGTGGTAAGGCTTGTTAAGATTTTCAGACAGGAAGAGGCGGGCGATATTGTCATTAATGCCCATAAAATTAATCAGGGAATACCTGTGGCAGTAAGCACAAGAAGCAAAGATTTTCCTTTTATCACAAGAAAAGATGCACAATCTGTTATCAATGCCATGATTACCCTTGTAAAAGACAAACTTCCTGCATACACGGATTGCAAAACAGAAGAAGTTCAGGTCCTGACCCCTACAAGAAAAGGAAGGCTGGGTGCTGTTAATCTTAATACGGTATTGCAGCAATACCTTAATCCTGCGTCAGACGGTAAAGTCGAAAAAGAAATCTCCGGTGTGATTTACCGTGAAGGCGATAAGGTGATGCAGATAAAAAATAACTACAAAATAGGCTGGGAGATCCGTGGATATCACGGAATACCTGTGGAAACGGGACTGGGCGTTTTTAACGGGGATATGGGTATCATTGATAATATTAATCTTTACCTTAATAGGATGACAGTGCGTTTTGATGATAACAAATATGTAGAGTATTCCTTTAAAGAGACGGACGAGATAGAGCATGCCTATGCTGTAACGGTACATAAATCACAGGGAAGCGAATATCCCGCTGTGGTTATGCCGGTGCTTGACGGACCAAGGCTTTTAATGAACCGTAATATTTTGTACACAGCAGTGACAAGGGCCAAGAAGTGTATATGTATTGTAGGAGATGAAAATGCATTTTATAATATGATTGAAAATGTTAATGAACAGAAAAGATTTACAACTCTGGATGTAAGAATTAAGGAGGCGTTCACATAGAAATATTAAAAAAGATAAACAGCATTCTTTTTCCGGACAGGTGCCCTGTGTGCGGCAATATACTTTTTGACGGAAACAGCATTGTAACACCGGATATATGTCCAGGGTGCCGCAGCAAAATCACATATATAAAGCAGCCGGTATGCTATAGGTGCGGAAAACAGCTTGAGGACGATGAACAGGAATATTGTCATGACTGTGTGGTTAAACAGCATAATTTTAAACGAGGAGTGGCGGCTTTTTCTTATTCACAAGGAATGAAAAAGTCCATGTATGCTTTTAAATACAACAACAGAAGGGAATATGCGAAGTATTATGCCTCCGTAATAGCGAAGGAATTTAAAGATGTAATCTTCTCATGGAATTGTGAGGTACTCGTGCCTGTGCCGCTGCACCGCAGTAAATTAATAAAGCGGGGCTATAATCAGGCTGAGATTTTAGCAAAAAGACTTAGTGAACAGCTTTTGATACCAATGGATAACAAAATTCTTATCCGTACAAGGAATACGGCACCTTTAAAAGAACTTAATGAAAAAGAAAGGATAACAAATTTAAAAAGTGCTTTTCAAACTGATGAAATTAAACTAAAATATAAGAGAATAATACTTGTGGATGATATCTATACCACAGGTTCAACAATTGATGAATGTGCATGGACCCTGCTAAGAAATGGAGCTGAGGAAGTATATTTTATAACGGCGTGTATCGGCAGGGGCTTTTGATACGATTGGAGGAATTACAATGGATGTAAAGAATTGCAGAGGATGTGGAAGATTGTTTAATTACATAGGAGGAGGATATTTTTTGTGTCCTGCCTGTATGGAAGCATTGGATAAGAAATTCCAGGTGGTTAAGAAATATATACAGGATAATCCTAAAGCCACAATGACAGAGATTTCACAGGATAATGATGTTTCAATTAACCAGATTGAGAGATGGATTAGAGAGGAAAGACTTACATTTGCAGATGATTCTCCTATAGGAATCGAATGTGAAGGCTGTGGGGCAATGATTAAATCAGGAAGATACTGTCAGGCGTGCAAGGATAAATTACAGAAGACTCTGAGTGATGCTTATAAGACGGACAGAACAGAACCGGTCAGAAAGAACCTGAGGGATGGCAATAGAATGAGGTATCTTGACCAGTAAATACAGACAGAAGGTGTGAAATATAATGATTGATAGCAGAAGTTTGCAGATTGCTATACTTTTATGGGGCAGCGTGCTGGAAGCTACGGCGTCTGTCTGTATGTTTTTTAATAGGAATTATGAGAAGAACAAAAGAAAATGGATGATATGCATGCAGTCATCGACGGCTATATTTCTTGCGGCAGATTCAGTTGCATTAGTATGCAGTGGAATGGCAGGAACCGCCGGTTATGTTATTGTTAAAATAAGCAATTTGATAGTATACATGTGTGTTATTGCTGTATTACTGTTCTTCCATGAGTACCTTTTTGAATACCTGAAGGACAGAAAAACTGTTAATTATGATATACGCAGAAAGATTGTATATGCCCTTTGTATAGCGGAATTTATATTAGTGATTGTGTCACAGTTTACGGATTTATATTATTATGTAGACAGCCGTAATTTTTATAATAGAGGCAGTATGTACTGGCTTTCGACCTTAATACCCGCAGTTGGTATGCTTATTGATTTTTTCGTAATCATACAGTACAGGAAAATGATCGGGCCAAGGTTGTCCCTTGCCATGTGTTCATATATACTGATGCCTCTTGTCGCAGCACTTGTACAGTTATTTTTCCATAGAGTGCACTATGTGGATTTTTCAATCGGGGCGGCTATGTTCTTCATGCTGTTTGCATCGATTGAAGAGCAGAACATCAAAATGCGTAGACTTTTAGAAGAAAATATAAAGACAGAGGAACAGCTTGAGATATCCACAACTCTCAATAGGTGTATATCGGAACTTGTGGAAATAGGCGATATCCATGAATCCATATATAATCTGCTTGAGATTGTGAATGGTTATTTTAACGGAGACAGAAGTTATACATTTGATATTGATTACGATAAAAATGTGATTAATAATACGGATGAATATTTTGTAGAGGGAATAACTTCCCAGATTGACAACCTGCAGAATATACCAATCAGCGTGATTTCGGAATGGATGGTTAATTTTAAACAGAACAAACCATATTACGTTTCTAGTCTTAATCAGGAAAAAGGAACAGAATCCTATGATGTTCTTGACGCACAGGATATAGACAGGCTTCTTGCTGTGCCACTTATCAAGGATGATGTGGTTATTGGATTCCTTGGGGTTGATAATCCGAGAAAACATTGTGACGATGCTACTTTATTATCATCAATCCAGTATTTTATTACGGAAATGGTGTATATGAAAAAACAGCAGGAGAATCTTGAATACCTGAGTTACAGGGATGTACTTACCGGAATGTATAACCGTAACAAATATATGGATGTGCTTGATGAATATAAGGAAAGAAAAATCAATGATGCGGGTGTGGCTTTTTTTGATCTGAATGGGCTTAAGATGATTAATGATAAGAAAGGCCACAAGGCAGGAGATACATATATTTGTCTTGCAGCAGGGACTTTTATTAAGAAATTTCCGGAAAATGCTTACCGCATAGGCGGTGACGAATTTGTCATCATTATGCCTGATGTAAATAAAGCTGTATTTGAGTGTGAAGTGCATAAACTTCAGGAAGAAATGCAGAAAAAAGGAGTAAGCATTTCAATGGGATATTTGTGGAGAAAATCGGTTGACGATATGGTTGATATGCTGAATGAAGCTGATAGACTTATGTACGAAGAGAAAAAACATTATTATCAAAGTAATAAAGCATGATATATGGACAGATGCCGTATGTGGGCATCTGTCTATTTTTTTAAAAAAAGGGTTAGGATTTTTCGATAATATCCGATAAATAGTATAGAACCCATATCTGAGGGTTAATAATCTGTTCACGGAAGGAGAGAGGATTATGAGAATTGACGCTTACAACCAGATTAGTCAGATATACCAGACAACAGAAAGACGTACTGTTGGAAAGAAAAATTCTGTATATGGAAGCGACAAGGTAGAGATTTCACAGTTTGGAAAGGATTACCAGACTGCGAAGCAGGCAGTAGCAGATGCACCGGATGTAAGAGCTGATAAAGTGGCAGACATAAAGGCAAAGATTGACAGTGGCAGCTATGAAGTAAGCAGTGAGGATTTCGCTGCAAAACTCGCAGAAAAATACGGAACAACATTATTTTAATTAACAGGAGAAAGAACAAGTGGCAAGCTTAATTGACAACCTGATTACAACATTGAATACAGAGAATGATGAATATGCAGCACTTCTTGATTTATCTATGGAGAAGACCGGTATAATCGTAAAAGGTGATGTTGACGCTCTTAATAATATTGTAGAGCGTGAACAGGAAGTCATTGAGCGGATAATTGTTCTTGAAAAAAAACGTGAAGAATGTACTAAGGACATTGCAACCGTTCTTAATAAGGACTACCGCAGACTTACACTTCCTTTACTGATTGAATATCTTAAAGGACAGGAGAGGGAAGCAAGACTTCTTTCGGAAGTACACGGCAGGCTTAAGAGCACAATGTCTCAGATGGTACAGATAAATGAACAGAATAAGGTTCTGTTACAGGAATCTCTTGATATGGTAGAGTTCGAGATGAACATTTTAAGAGGAATGAAACAGGCACCTTCAACTGCCAATTATTCAGGCAGTGAGTATGCGGACAATAATTACGGAGCAATGGGCTCCTTTGATGCAAAACAGTAACAGTTGACGGAGGAATATGATATGGGTATGGCAGGCTTATATGTTGGTTTATCTGGGCTGCAGACAAGCAGCAACTCGCTTAATACAACAGCCAACAACCTTGCAAATGTTAATACAAGCGGATATGTCAGACAACAGGTAGTAAACGGAGACAAATCATATAATTTCGTAGGAACTACTGCTGCAACAACTACAGGGCAGAAAGGTCTTGGTGTTTCTATTGCCAAGATTAATCATGTCAGGGATATGTTTCTTGACGCCGCATATCGTAAGGAATATGGCAGACAGGGCTTTTATGATAAATTATACGATTCGGTTCTTGAGATAGAGACACAGATGGGCGAGACCGATTATATTACGGGAATCGGATTTCAGAAGAATATAAGTGATTTTCTTCAATCAATTAATGAAGTGGCTAAGACACCGGGCGATAATACCGCCAGATCGGCACTTGTACAGAGTGCGGTACAGTTTATTGACAGTGCACAGACTATTTACAAGGGTCTGGTAAATTACCAGAGTAACCTTAATGCAGAAATTAAGACAACAGTCGGCAGAATTAATGAGATAGGCAGTCAGTTAGTAACTTTAAACAGAAATATATCAAAGATTGAGACCGGCGGTTATGAGACGGCTTCTAATTTAAGAGACCAGAGAGATATGCTGTTGGATGAACTAAGTTCTTACTGCAAAATAACATATAACGAAGGCGATAATGGCTCGGTTGAAGTATATATAGAGGGCAATAAATTTGCAGATGAAATGTCATATAACAGTCTTCAATGCAAGGCATTTCAGGGAACAGACCTTGTGGACATAGTATGGCCGGCATTTAATGAGGAATCCTTATATTCCTATAGTGAAGTTATTGCGACATCTAAAAATACTGATATTGGTGGACTGAAAGGATTATTCATTGCAAGAGGTGCATCAACACCTACATATGAACATGCAGATATGAAAGAACCTGTTCCGGACGATTACATTACGGCACAGTATCCTGATGGAACCGGTAATCCTGAGTATCTTAGACGTAAGAATGAATATGATTTGTATACACAGTCCGTTGATACTTCAGCACTTGTGAATACAATTGCTAATTTTGACAAACTGATAAGTTCAATGGTACAGGAAATTAATAATGTTTTCTGCCCGGAAAAGGTCATCACCATTGGCGGAAAAGAATATACGGTTCTTGATACAGATAAGGCACCTACAACAACGGATGGTGAATACGGGATAGAACTTTTTACAAGGGATTTCTGTGACCGGTATACAGTGACTAATATTAATGGTACAGATTACTATGTAAGAAATAATATCAATACGTTCGGCAACAATTCTGCTTATACAATTATGAACATATCCGTCAATAAGGATATAGTCCAGGATTATTCAAAGATACCGTTAAGCGGGAACGGCGGAGATGCTTATAATACGGCGAAAGAACTGGTTGATGTTTTTTCAAAGAAGATAATGCGGTACAATGACAGTTTTGACGGAATGACCTTTGAGGAATTTTATGAAAGTATGATAAATGACGTTGCTAACACCGGCAAGATTTACAACAGCATGAGTACTAATGAAACAACTCTTGCAAGCCAGTTAGATAACCAGAGACAGCAGGTTATGGGTGTTGCATCTGATGAGGAGCTTTCCAATATGATAAAGTTCCAGCAGGCATACAATGCATCTTCAAGATTTATTAATGTAATAGATGATATGATACAAACTTTAATTAACAATTTAGGAGTCAGGTGATTAAATGGCTAATACTTTTTTTGGACTTACAATAGGTTCATCAGGACTTTTTGCAAGCAATGCGGCAATCAATACAACTGCACATAATATATCAAATATTAATACCAAAGGATATACCAAACAGGTTTCCAACCAGCAGGCAGCGGAGTCTATCAGGGTGTATCAGAGCTATGGAACGGTAGGAACAGGAACTGCCGTAATCTCAATCGACCAGTTGAGAAGCTCATATTATGATACAAAATATCGCCATGCAAATACTAATTGCGGCCAGTATAATTCTTTACAAAATTACACAACGCTTGTTGAAGATTATCTTGATGAATTTAATCTCAATGGATTTACAAAAGAATACCAGAATCTTTTTTCGGCAATCAATGACCTCCAGAGAGACCCTACAAGTGCGGTAGGGAGAAACCAGTTTTTGAATTATGCACAGAGTATTTGCGATTATTTTAACACTCTGTCCACTAATTTTTCCATTGTACAAAGACAGGCTAATGATGAAGTTAAGACAACAGTTAATTCCATAAATACTATTTCGGAACAGATAGTGTCTCTTAATAAGCAGATTAATGTTATTGAAATTAATGGCGGTCATGCTAATGATCTGAGAGACCAGAGGGCGCTGCTTGTTGATGAACTTTCAGGATATATTAATACAACCGTATCCGAAAAAGAAATAGGAAACGGTGCAACGGAATTTAAAGTATATGTCAACGGGCAGGAACTCGTTGATATGTATAACTGCAACAAACTTCTGCTTGAAACCAGAGAGACAGGAAAAAGAAGGAATGCCAGTGACCTGGACGGCCTTTATGATATTACCTGGAACAACGGACTTGGATTTAATATGTACAGCAGTTCACTTACAGGCTCATTGAAAGCAGCAATAGATGTAAGAGATGGCTGTAATGAAGCATACGAAGTCCTTGGCATGGCAGACAAAGACGGCAATTACCTAAAAGATGCGGACGGCAAAATAATAAATGTGCAGGACATTACAGAAGCAGAATACAATGGTTATGTTGCAGCAGGCTATTCTAAGAAGATGGTTACAGTCGGCGAGACAAGATTTAATTCTTCTTATAAAGGTATTCCTTATTATCAGGAAGAGATTAATAAATTCATCCAGAAGATTTCGGATGTATTCAATGAGACAATTTCGGGCGGAAATAAGAGAGTAACAGATAAACCGGTAGAAGATTTGTTCGTGTCCAGGTACGGGGATTCTTACATTACCGCAGGAAATGTTACAATTAATCAGGAGATTCTTAATGATGTCAGTAAACTTCCATATTCTTATGACTCTACCAAAGGTTCAGCCAATGTGGATATGGTTGAAGAACTTTTAGCAATTAAGAATAAAATAGTAATAAATAACGGAACTTTTGAAAGCTTCCTTAATTCAATTGTATCTGTATGTTCTATAGATGCAGGAAGAGTTAAGACATTTCAGGCAACATATTCAAATATAAAAGAAACAATAGACAACCAGAGAATGTCAGTCAGCGGTGTGGATGAAGATGAAGAAGGTATTGACCTTGTGAAATTCAAAAACGCATATAATCTTTCATCAAAGGTTATTTCTGTAATGCAGGAAATATATGATAAGCTGATTGAACAGACAGGCGTATAGAAGAGAGGTGCCTTATGCGTATAACCAATACAATGATGATGAACCAGACATTGAGAAATGTTTCAAAATCAAAAAATAACCTGAATACTTCAGAAAATGAACTTGCAACGGAAAAGAAAATTACAAGGCCGTCTGATGACCCTATAGTTGCAATAAGAGCATTATCATTAAGATCAAGCCTTTCCGAGATTAACCAGTACCTGAAACATAACATTCCGGATGCGGAATCATGGCTTGATGTGACACATAGTTCACTTAATAATATGGACGGAATTTTATCTGATATTTTCCAGTATTGTAACCAGGGTTCATCGGACCAGTTTACAACCAACGACAGAAGTGCCATTATAGATGTTTTAAAACAGTACAGAAAGGCAATTTATTCCGAGGCTAATGCAGATTATGCGGGAAGATATTGCTTTACGGGTTATAAGACCGATACATCTTTTACATTCCTTACATCAACGGAATCAGATAAAAAATATGAAATTACAGAGACTTTTAAGGCTGAAGCGGTAACAACTGATAACATCATGAAAAACAGTGTGGATGCAACCAAAGTTACAGGTATTAATGCTGAAAAATATCCGGAGACAAGAAAAGTATATCGTGTCCGCCTTGCTTATCAGGGCTGTGCAAAAGCACTTGACAGTGGAAATGACTTGAAATTTTCTGTGACGGATGCCAACGGAACCACAGACTATACACCAAATGCAGTATCAAGAAGTGAATTTGAAAAAATGGTATCGGACGGAACTTTTGATAAGGCTACAGACAGCCTTTATTACATATACGATACGGGTGAAGTAGTTATGACGGATGACTTATATACGAAGTTCTCCAACTGTGACGGAATGTCTTTTACATATCAGAAGGACAGTTTCAATGCAGGTGATGTAAGACCTGAAATGTATTTTAACTGTACCGATATTACCAATCCCGGTAATCCGGTGAAATATACTTTTGAAAGTGATGAAAGTATATCTTATACGGTAAATTTCAGCCAGTCTTTACAGGTAAACACACTTGGACGCAATGCCCTGAGTTATGATATAGGACGTGATATCGATGATATGTGCAATGCACTTCAGAGCGTTCTTGATATTGAAAACAAAATTGCAAAGCTGAAAACCATGAAGGAAAGCGGAGCATACAGCGATGATGAAAAGAAGAACATAGATACTATGATAGCGGCATCAGAAAAAGAGCATGACTATGCTCTTGATAACATGAAAAAAACATTTTCAAAAGAAATCACCAACGTTAAGGAATATCAGCAGACAGTGTCCCTTGAACTTGCAGACCTGGGAGCGAGACAGAACCGTCTGACACTTACAAAAGACCGTCTTTCAGAGCAGTATACAACATTTGATGATTTAAAATCCAGAAATGAAGATGTGGACCTTGAAGATGTTGTAATCAAATTTTCGTCGGCAAAGACACTTTATCAGGCAGCACTTTCAGCAGCATCGTCCTGTGTTCAGAAATCGCTGTTAGATTATATTTAAGGAGAATGATTATGGAAATTAACTCAAGAATATTTGGAAAAATTGAAATCGACGATAATAAAATAATCACAATACCAAACGGATTACTGGGATTTGAAAAATATACACGATATGTAATAGCTTATGATTCTGATAAAGAATCTAAAAATGGAATCATGTGGCTCCAATGTGTGGATGAACCGGAACTTGCTTTTCCTGTAATGGATCCAATGTTCATCATAAAGGATTATAGACCGGTGGTTGAGGATGAATGGCTTGCACAGATAGGAATATTTGAATCAGATGAAGAATTGTATGTGCTTTCTGTGCTTACGGTACCGTCAGACCTTACCAAAATGACCATTAATCTCAAAGCTCCGATTGTTATAAATATATCAACAAGGCTTGGATGTCAGATTATTGTAAATAATGAGGAATATCCTATACGGTACAGTGTATATGATTGTTTTAATAAAAAATAAAAGGAGGCAGGGACATGTTAGCATTAACCAGAAAAAGCGGAGAATCCATAGTAATTAATAATGACGTGGAAATAACTGTACTGGATATAAAGGGCGACCAGGTAAAGATAGGAATAACCGCACCTAAGTCAGTTCCTGTTTACCGTAAGGAAGTATATATTCAGATACAGGAAGCCAACAAGGCTGCAAGCAATTCTGACGGAATGGAAGCACTTAAAAATTTTTTGAAATAGTCTAAATTATTTATAGAAATAACCGAAATAAATAAAAGAAGCGTTCACGGTTTGCACATGGAGGTGTGATTATGAAATTAAACGGAATTACTAAGACGACAGGTATAGATTATACCACAGATGCAGTCAGAACTGTGCAGGCAGACAGAAGCCAGGCAGTAACAGATTTTGAAACTGACGGATTCAATACCGAAACAGTTAAATCAGGAGTACCTGCAGAAGGTACGGTTAAGCAGGCGGTATCGGACATTAACAAGAAAATCAATTCCAATACTATTGCAGAGTACGGATATGATAACGATACCAACAGAGTTACTATAAAAATAGTTGATAAAACATCGGACAAAGTTATTAAAGAATATCCTGCCGAAGAGACACTTGACATGATTGCCAAGGTATGGGAACTTGCAGGAATGTTTTTAGACGAGAGAGGTTAGGAGGAAGTTTTATGGCAATAAGATTATCAGGTATTGCATCAGGACTTGATACCGATTCAATGGTAAAAGAACTTGTGTCAGCTTATTCAATCAAGAAACAGAAATATGATAAACAGCTCCAGAAACAGGAATGGATAATGAGTAAATGGAGTGACGTTAATAAAAAAGTATACGGATTTTACGCAGGCACATTATCTTCTATGAGATTATCAGGAGAATACGGAGTTAAGACTACATACATATCAAGATCAGAAGTGGCAGCAATAACAGCATCAAGCTCTGCAGTTGTAGGTTCACAGACTCTCAGCGTAAAACAGCTTGCAGCATCGGGCTACCTTACAGGCGGCAGACTCCGGTTAAACGGAAAGAATCCTGAGACAGGCACCAAACTTTCTGACCTTGGAGTATCTGATGGTACCATAGTTGTCAACGGCAACACAGTAAAGTTTACGTCGGATATGACAATCGGAAGCCTTATGGATAAGTTCAAATCAGCAGGTGTCAATGCCAATTACGATAATAATACCGGACGTATTTATTTAAGCTCCACAAAGTCAGGACTTGACGGAGAGTTCTCTGTTACTGCAGGTGATGATGCAGGACTTGAGGCACTTGCCAAATTAGGACTTATGTCCGTAAAAGATCTTAACGGAAACGAAACATCAGATATGAAGCGGTACAGAAAAATATCTGCCGCTGATTATGACAGTTCTATAGAAGTTAACGAGAAATACGAAGCCAAAAAGATTACTGCGGATTCCTACAGAACAACAGTTGAAAAGGATTTAAAGACAGCCACAGATAACAGAAAGACTCTTGAAGAATCCAATAATAAATTAAAAGAGCAGCTGAAAAATCTTTCAAAAGATGATTATGAAAATGAAACAGATTATACAAATGCCGTTACCGAACTTGAGACAAAGATAGCTGACGGGGATAAGAAGCTTGAAGAATATGACAAGACTATTTCCGAGAAGCAGGCACTTCTTGATTCTGATGATGCTCTTAATGCAGAGGTTGACCGAATTAACGGAGAGACTCTCAAAGAACTGCAGGACAATGCAGCTGCCGAAATAGAAATGGCTAAGAAAATAGTTGGTCTTTATGATTCGGGAGCACTTGCAAATTCAAATGATGCAGCAAGGGTAACTGCACAGGATTCGATTATCGTGCTTAACGGTGCCACATATACGAATAATTCCAACTCGTTTTCAATTAACGGTATAAATATTAACGCTACGAAGACAACAACATCTGTTACACAGGATGCAGCAGGCAATACAGTTGAGACAGATGATCCGGTTGTAATTACTACATCAGTTGATACACAGGGAATGTATGACAAGATTAAGAAAATGTTTTCAGAATTTAATGAGATGATTACATATCTTGATACTCTCTATTATGCAGATTCCGCATCAGGTTATGAACCACTTACATCTGATGAAAAAGAAGCAATGACGGATAAACAGATTGAAGAATGGGAAAACAAGATTAAGACTGCCCTTCTCAGAAAAGATTCCACATTGAGCGGGTTTACATCTGCAATGAAGAATGCACTTATCGGAACCAAGGTTACTATTGACGGAACTGATTATACTTTATCATCATTCGGTATCGGAACCCAGAGTTATTTTACCGCAAAAGATGAGACAAGGAATAATTTCCATATCGATGGTAATAAGGATGATGCGGTTTCCTCATCAAACAGTGATAAACTTATGGCGGCCATTTCATCCGATCCTGATAAGGTAGTTAAATTTTTCACAGAGTTATCAAAGAATCTTTACAATGCTATAAATGATAAAATGGCAAGCACGGATCTGAGCAGTGCCCTTACAATTTATAATGATAAGGAAATGGCAAGCCAATACAGTGACTATAAGGATAAAGTAAGTACCTGGGAAGAAAAAATTGCTGATTATGAAGAAAAATATTATAAGAAGTTTTCAGCAATGGAGGTGGCACTTTCAAAACTGCAGTCACAGCAAAATTCACTTGCAAATCTTTTTGGAAGTAATTAAAGGCAAAAGAGGAATTGTATATGACAAATGCATCAGGATATGACATGTATCAGAAAAATAAAGTTATGACAGCCTCTCCGGCGGAACTGACCCTTATGCTTTATGAAGGTGCCATTAAATTTATTAATGTTGCCATTATGGGTATAGACCAGAAAAATATTGAGAAAGCACATAACAATATCGTTAAGGCAACAAGAATAATAGAAGAGTTCAGGAATTCCCTGGATTTCAAGTACCCTGTGGCAAAGGACTTTGACGTTGTTTATGAATATATTTTAAGAAGGCTTGTGGAAGCTAACGTTCATAAGGATAAAGAAATTCTTGAAGAGTGCCTTACTCATTTAAGAAGTATGAGAGACACATGGAAAGAGGTAATGCAGACAGGCAGACCAAGTTAAAATAGAAGGGAATTTATATGAGCGAAGCAGTTAATTATTTGCAGGTTTTATCAGAGAGCCTTGATAAAAAAATTGATATATTAAAGCAGCTGGAAGCTCTTACGGCAGCACAGAAAGAAATCATAGATAAGGGAGAGTTTGACGAAGAAGCATTCAATGATAATGTTGACAGTAAAGCTGCCCTTATTGATGAACTTGAAAAGCTGGACACAGGCTTTCAGATATTGTATGACAATATCAAAAACCAGATAGAAGGCAATAAAGACCGATATAAACAGGAAATTGCCGCATTGCAGGTTAAAATTAAAACCATTACGGATTTAAGCCTTGCACTTCAGGTTGCGGAACAGCGTAACAATGTAATTGTACGGAACAGATTTAATTCAATCAGAAAAGACGTATATCAGGCAAAGAAAAACAGGGAAGTTGCAAGTAACTACTACAAGAGCATGAATAATATTTCATCACAGTCATATTTTATGGATAAGAAAAAATGAGAATATTATTTTACCGCTGGAAAGCATATAATCAGTTTGATCTTATACAAAATCTTGAACAAAGAGGACATATTGTAGACGAAATAACGGGCGAGATGGCTAATTACGAAAGTGATGAGCCTTTCGCCCTTAGTTTGCGTGAGCAGTTTGACCGTGCAGAGTATGACCTTGTGATGACTGTCAATTTTTTTCCTCTTATATCCAATGAATGTGAAAAAAGAAGAATACGATATGTGGCATGGTGCTGCGACAGCCCTATTTCAGCTATGTATAATGATGCGGTTTTTAATAAATCCAACATAATATTTACATTTGATTTGTGGAACCAGCTTGAATTTAAAGATATGGGAGCACCTGTATATTACCTGCCGCTGTGTGCGGATACAGTCCGTAATGACAAGATAACAGGAGGTGCGGTTCCTGATGGATACGATTATGACATATCCTTTGTGGGAAGCATGTATAAGAAAAATATGTACGACGAAGTATATGACCATATGACGGATTACCTTAAAGGTTATTTTGATGCGGCATTAAAAATGCAGGTTAATATTAACGAATATATGATAGAAGACATTCTTGATGGTAAAATTCTTGCCGAGATAGAGAGGCATTTTGTGCTTAATAAGTCGGAACATTCTTTCCAGAAGCTTGCACTGACTTTTTCAACAACGGTTCTTTCATTCAAAATAGCAAGACTTGAACGACAGAGTATTATATCAAAATTATCGGAGAATTACAGAACCGATATATTTACAGATGATATGGAACCGGAATTTGGGTTTGCAAAAAAACATGGTACCGTGGACTATTGGAGCCAGGCACCTCTTATATATAACAGAAGTAAAATTAATCTCAATCTTTCTTTAAAAAGCATCAGGACAGGTATCCCATTAAGGGTGTTTGACATATTAAGCTGCGGAGGCTTCTGCATGACCAATAACCAGCCGGAGCTTGGTCTGTATTTTAAAGATGGAATAGACCTTGTTACATTCGATTCCTATGAGGATTTGCAAAAGAAGACAGAATATTATCTCAGCCATGAAGACGAAAGAAAAAACATTGCCCTGAATGGTTACGAAAAAGTTAAAAAACTTCACCAGTACAGTAACAGACTGGACGAAATGAGAAAATATATCCCTGAAATATAAAACAACCGTTACCATGGAACATAGTTTACTACTTAATAAGTAAAGGAGGAGGTGTTCTTTTGGGTAATGGTTATTTTTTTGCAGACATGTGCGAACTTTACGATTATTGCAAAGAAAATGTGATAAAAGAAGCAAAAGCAAAGTTTGGAAAAGAAACTGTAGCAGAGGATATATCCAGTGAGATTTTCTACAAAATCACCGAACATTCCGAATGGTTTTTCAAGCTTGACGGTACAAAACAAAAAGATTATGTGGAAAAGATTAAGGATAAGGTATTTACAAAGTATCAAAAGGAGTGGGAACAAAGCTACAGCATAAAGTTTGACGAAGACCTCTATGGAAAATACTATAATAACAATGACAGAATACTTTTCATGGAGGAAGAATCGGCAAGGAGTAATTTTAACTGCCTGTCGCCCGCGGAGAAAAGAGCGGCAGAAAAACGATATATAGAGAATAAAAGTATCAGCCAGATAGCAAAAGACGAGAATACGACAGAAAATGCCGTGTCAAAAAGGCTGTCACGGGCAAGAAATAAGATAAAGTCAGAAACCGGCAAATAAAAATACCGCTGTGATTAACAGCGGTATTCAACAGTAACCATTATATATCATTCCTGAATATATTGAGGTTGTATATGTATCTGCAGTCGGTCTCGCAGGGTTTTTGTAACTGATAATTGATTTACTTATATATTCCATTGGATTAATCATTATATCGTTGGCTTTCTTCTGCAGGTCAGATATAAATCTGCCTAAACTTGAAAGTGTCGTTAAAAGTTCATCATTAGAAGAGGAATGTAAATATTCGTCATCTATTTCTATAAATCCATTTTCATTAATATGTAATCCGTTGGAGTTCAAAGCATCATTATGGGTTGTGGCAATGTATGATAAATCATTTGCCAGACGACGGCTTCCTGAACTTGTGCCACTTCTGGCCAGTTGTGATATCTGATTATAACTGTCCGCAAGTTCGTGGATGCTGTCGATAATGGAATCAAGGTTCTGTTTAAGTCCTATAGTTGCATATTCCCCTTCGTTATTGGCTTTTTTAAGGGTAATCTCGTATTTTTTATCCACTGTAAAAACGTTGGATGATGAAATCTTCTCATTGCCGTTCAGTTCAAAAACCGCATTAGACGGATAATGGGTGGTATTATCAAGCCCGAGGGCGTCAACCACACCTGAAAGAGCCGAGGTATCGTTATCCGTAATCCTAAAAATAACAGGTCTGTCACCTACACCGGTCATATTGGAAGTAACAGACAGTGCCGAACGGCCGCTGCCATTAACAAGAACCTGTGCATTAAGACCTATATTGGACTTATTAATCAGACGTGCAAGCTTATCCTGCACACTGCGGTTGGTGTCTTTATCTGTGACATCAAATTGAAGTTCGTATGTAATGGAGGATATATCAACGTCAAAAGAATAAGTGCCGGTAAAAAGATTTCTGGCATTCTGGCGCAGATAAGCTCCTGTATTAGTCTGGGGTGTGGCTAATTTCCTGACGCCGATTGTAAACTTTGCAGGACTTCCGGCATGGACGTTCTCACCAATATATTCAACTTCAACATTATCCGGCATATCCGATTCCGCAATGCTTCTGAATGTCATATTGCCGTTGCCGGCATCCGTCAAATCTTCCGTAACATCAAACAATGCCCTTGCGTTCTCTTTAATGTCAATTGCATATCTCTGGGATTCTTCCGATAAATCAATGTCATAAAAAGGATTGGATCTGTTAAGCTTCACAATGCTGTTATAGGTATTACGAAGCTCATTTTTTTTGTGAACATTATGCCTGCCGTAGGAAAGATTGCCGTACTGGGACAGGTAGTAGTTATATACATTGCTAATCATAACAGTCACCTCCTTGTCTGTATGATAAAATAACTCTTGCAAAAATCCATTTTTACATATATATTATAGAACATAAGACAAAAAATGTCATCTTATTTTATAATATTTTTTACATATTTTTTTTAGAAAAAAAGACTTGACTATGTTAATACAGCTATGATATAGTGAGTAAGCTATGGGAAGTAAAGGCTTTTTTTTTATGCCCAAAAATAATAGATAAACAGCACAATTTGGAGGTGTAAGTCATGCGTGTTAAAATTACATTAGCTTGTACAGAATGCAAACAGCGTAACTATAATATGACAAAGGATAAGAAGACTCATCCTGACAGAATGGAAACAAAGAAATATTGCAGATTCTGTAAGTCACACACAATGCATAAGGAAACAAAATAGTTTTAGTATTGAGAGGTAACTACGATGGGTGATTCTGAAAAGGAAATTCTTAACAACACATCAATTGATGATGTAACTGTTGAAGAATTAACTATGAAAACAGCGAAGACTTCTAAAGGCAGAAAGAAGTCTGAAAAGGTTGGATTCTTTGCTTCAATGAAAGCAGAATTCAAGAAAATCATCTGGCCTAATCGTCAGTCACTTGGAAGACAGACACTTGCAGTATTGGTCTGCACAGTTGTTCTCGGACTTATAATTTTCGGACTTGATTTTGTTATATCAACAGGTTTCGATAAAATATTTGTTAAATAGGAAAAGGTGATTGGATGTCAGAAGAAATATCAGGAGCTAGCTGGTATGTAGTTCATACATATTCAGGCTACGAGAATAAAGTTAAAGCTAACATCGAGAAAACAATCGAAAACAGACACCTTGAAGATCAGATTCTTGAAGTTTCCGTTCCTTTACAGGATGCAGTAGAAATTAAGAATGGTGTTAAGAAACAGGTTCAGAAAAAAATCTTCCCTGGATATGTACTTATTCATATGATTCTGAACGATGACACATGGTATGTTGTAAGAAATACAAGAGGTGTTACAGGATTTGTAGGTCCGGGATCCAAACCGGTTCCGCTTACAGATGAAGAGATGAACAACCTCGGTATCAGCATTGGCAAGGTTGCGGCTGAATACTCACTGGGTGATACGGTTATGGCAATATCCGGGGTATGGGAAAATACTGTCGGAGAGATCAAGAGTATTAATGACAACAAACAGACTGTTACAATTACAGTAGATATGTTTGGACGTGAGACACCTGTTGAGTTAGGCTTTACAGAAATACGTCATATTTAATGAAAATTCGTAAATGGCAGAACCATTATGACGAATAGATTCCGGGCAACCGGAGTTGGTCGGTTATACGACTTACGTGGGAGGGTGATTCCCGCAAACACCACATTATTTTAGGAGGTGCCAAAGATGGCAAAGAAAGTAACAGGTTATATCAAATTACAGATTGCTGCCGGCAAAGCTACACCAGCTCCACCAGTTGGTCCAGCACTTGGTCAGCACGGTGTAAACATCGTTGAATTTACAAAGCAGTTCAACGCAAAGACAGCAGATATGGGAGATACAGTCGTCCCTGTTGTAATTACAGTTTATGCAGACAGAAGTTTCAGTTTCATTACAAAGACTCCACCTGCAGCAGTTCTTCTTAAGAAGGCATGTAACATTAAATCAGGTTCAGGCGTACCTAACAAGACAAAGGTTGCTAAGATTTCTAAAGCAGATCTCCAGAAGATCGCTGAATTGAAGATGCCTGACTTAAATGCAGCTTCAGTTGAAGCAGCTATGAGCATGATCGCCGGTACTGCAAGAAGTATGGGTATCACAGTAGAAGAATAATTTAAGCTGCGTCTGATGTCAGACATCAGATAATAGTTGTGGGAGGGCAGACCCCGCAAATACCACCAGGAGGTTTTTTAAAATGAAAAGAGGCAAAAAATACGTTGAAGCGGCTAAATTAGTAGACCGCACAGCAACATACAGCGCTGAAGAAGCCGTAGCATTAGTTAAGAAAGCTTCAACAGCAAAATTTGATGAGACAGTAGAAGCACATATCAGAACAGGTTGTGACGGACGTCATGCTGAGCAGCAGATTCGTGGTGCAGTAGTTCTTCCTCACGGAACAGGTAAGACAGTAAGAGTTCTTGTTTTCGCTAAGGGCGCTAAGGCAACAGAAGCAGAAGCAGCAGGAGCAGATTTCGTAGGCGGCGAAGAACTCATTCCAAAGATCCAGAACGAAGGATGGTTTGATTTCGACGTTGTTGTAGCTACACCTGATATGATGGGTGTTGTTGGTCGTCTCGGTAGAGTACTCGGACCAAAGGGCTTAATGCCAAACCCTAAAGCCGGTACAGTTACTATGGATGTAACAAAAGCAATAGCAGATATCAAAGCCGGTAAGATTGAATACAGACTTGACAAGACTAACATCGTGCATGTTACAGTTGGTAAAGTATCTTTCACAGAAGAGATGCTTGCAGACAACTTCAAGGCTATTATGGATGCAATCGTTAAAGCTAAACCTTCAGCATTAAAAGGACAGTATATTAAGAACATTACTCTTACATCTACAATGGGTCCTGGCGTTAAGGTTGATACAACAAAGTATCTTGCATAAATTTGCTTGACAAAATAATATTCAGATGGTAACATATCATCTGTTGGACTTGTATAAGTCCCTACCGTAGACAGCAGGTGCCGTAAGGCATAAGTCAGTACGCCTGCCGAGGAGAATTTTAAGCACATGACTTTTTAATGTCTCCCGGTCTGCGGGAGGCATTTTTTATATTAATTCTACAAGGAGGAAAATTACTCATGGCAAAGGTTGAGATTAAGAAGCCTATAGTTGATGAAATCATTGAATGCCTTAACGGTGCTAAGTCAGCAGTTCTTGCAGACTACCGTGGACTTACAGTTGAGCAGGATACAGCTCTTCGTAAGAAAATGAGAGAAGCAGGCGTTATATATAAGGTTTATAAGAATACAATGATTAAGCGTGCTGTTGCCGGTACAGAATTTGAAGCACTTGTACCAGACCTTGAAGGTCCTACAGCAATCGCTATTTCTAAGGAAGATGCAACAGCTCCTGCAAGAATCCTTTTCGGATTTGCTAAGACTGCTGATGCATTACAGCTTAAATCAGGTGTTGTTGAAGGAACATATTATGATGAGAAAGGTATCCAGGTAATTGCCACTATCCCATCAAGAGAAGAACTCCTTTCAAAATTCCTTGGAAGTATTCAGTCACCAGTTACAAACTTCGCTCGTGTTATTAAGCAGATTGCTGAAAAGAACGAAGCAGAAGCATAATTACTAAGAAATTAAAAAACAAATTAATGGAGGATATTTAAAATGACAACTCAGGAAATCATTGAAGTTATTAAAGGATTAACAGTATTAGAATTAAACGATCTTGTAAAAGCATGTGAAGAAGAATTCGGCGTATCTGCAGCAGCAGGCGTTGTAGTTGCAGCAGCAGGCGCAGGCGCAGCAGCTGAAGAAGAAAAGACAGAATTTGACGTTGAACTTACAGAAGGTTCTGGTGTTCCAGTAATCAAAGTTGTTCGTGAAATCACAGGTCTTGGACTTAAAGAAGCTAAGGATCTTGTTACAGCAGCTCCTAAGGTTGTTAAAGAAGGCGTTAGCAAAGAAGAAGCTGAAGACATCAAGAAGAAACTTGAAGAAGCAGGCGCTAAAGCTACAATCAAATAATGTAATTTATGCTTGTAGACAAAAGAGTGTCACGAAAGTGGCACTCTTTTTTAATGCCAACGACCGGAGATATTATTAAAAAAGTTGTTGACAGGGATTTACATATATGCTATTATGGACAATGCTTTATTGTGTAGACTTATGCTCAACACATAGGCAAAAGAAAATTATAGAAAGCGCAGGGGTAAACGTCAATGGAAAAAAACAGATTACGTCCTAAGAAATTTGGCAAGAACGTCAGAATGAGTTACTCAAGACAGAAAGAAGTTCTTGATATGCCTAATCTTATTGAAGTTCAGAAGAATTCATATAAGTGGTTCTTAGAGGATGGACTCAAAGAAGTTTTTGAAGATATATCGCCTATTACAGATTACAGTGGTCACCTTAGCCTTGAATTTGTAGACTTTATGTTATGTGAAGACGATAAGAAGTATTCTATTGAAGAATGTAAAGAAAGAGATGCAACATACGCAGCTCCTCTCAAAGTTAAAGTAAGACTTTATAACAAAGAAACAGACGAGATTAAAGAACATGACATTTTCATGGGAGATCTTCCATTAATGACAGCAACAGGAACCTTCGTTATTAATGGTGCAGAGCGAGTAATTGTAAGCCAGTTAGTCCGTTCTCCGGGAATCTATTATGAAATAGGTCATGATAAGATTGGTAAAACATTATATTCATGTACCGTTATACCTAACAGAGGTGCATGGTTAGAGTATGAAACAGACTCCAATGATGTATTTTCCGTGCGTGTAGATAGAACAAGAAAGGTACCTGTTACAGTTCTTATAAGAGCACTTGGTTTCGGAACCAATGCACAGATTCGTGAACTTTTCGGGGATGAACCTAAAATTGAAGCAAGTATAGCAAAAGATCCTTCAGTAACAGAGAAGAGCCCTAATGGCGGTTATGAAGAGGGTCTCTTAGAGTTATACAAAAAAATCCGTCCGGGTGAACCTCTTTCGGTTGATAGTGCAGAGAGCCTTATCAATGCAATGTTCTTTGACCCAAGAAGATACGACCTTGCTAAGGTAGGCCGCTATAAATTTAACAAGAAACTTAATTTCAGAAACAGAATCTGGGGACACAAGCTCGCAGAGGATGTTGTGGATGTTACCACAGGAGAAATTATTGCATCAGCCGGAGATACACTTACAAAGGATTCTGCCCTTGCTATCCAGAATGCGGCAGTACCTTATGTATGGCTTGCTGTTGAAGACAGAAAAGTAAAAGTGCTTTCTAATATGATGGTTGATATTACAAAACATGTAGATATCACAGAGGAAGAGGCTAAGTCTCTTGGTATCCATGAAGCAGTATACTATCCTGTATTAAAGACAATCCTTGAAGAAAATACATCACTTGATGATATCAAGGAAGCTATTAAGAAGAACGCAAGTGATCTTGTACCAAAGCATATTACCGTTGATGATATTATTGCTTCTATTAATTACAATATACATCTTGAATATGGCGTTGGAACAAAGGATGATATCGATCATCTTGGAAACAGACGTATCAGGGCTGTAGGTGAATTGTTACAGAACCAGTACAGAATCGGTCTTTCAAGAATGGAAAGAGTTGTTAGGGAAAGAATGACAACTCAGGACGTTGAAGGAGCATCACCACAGACTTTAATTAATATCAAGCCTGTAACAGCTGCGGTTAAGGAATTTTTTGGAAGTTCGCAGTTGTCACAGTTTATGGATCAGAATAACCCTCTTAGTGAAATTACACATAAGAGACGTCTTTCAGCACTCGGACCTGGCGGACTTTCAAGAGATCGTGCCGGATTTGAGGTTCGAGATGTTCATTATACACATTATGGCAGAATGTGTCCTATTGAGACACCTGAAGGACCTAACATTGGTCTTATCAACTCACTTGCTACATACGCAAGAATTAATGAGTACGGATTTGTAGAAGCCCCATATCGTGTTGTAGATAAGACAGATCCTAAGAACCCAAGAGTAACAGAGGAAGTAAGATACCTTACTGCCGATGAAGAAGATAATTATTATGTAGCACAGGCTAATGCAGAACTTGACGAGAACGGATATTTCGTTAAGAACAGCGTATCAGGCCGTTACAGAGAGGAAACCTCAGAATTTGAAAAGAGCAAGATAGACCTTATGGACGTATCTCCTAAGATGGTATTCTCAGTTGCTACTTCAATGATTCCTTTCCTCCAGAACGACGATGCTAACCGAGCACTTATGGGATCTAACATGCAGCGTCAGGCGGTACCTCTTCTTACAACTGATTCAGCAGTAGTAGGAACAGGTATGGAATATAAGACAGCCGTTGACTCAGGTGCCTGTGTAGTAGCGGAAAAAGGCGGTCTTGTTGACAGAGCCACATCAACAGAAATTGTTATTCTTGAGGATGACGGAAACAGACATTCATACCAGCTTACCAAATTCGCAAGAAGTAACCAGAGCAACTGTTATAACCAGAAGCCAATCGTTACAAAGGGAGACAGAGTTGAAGCAGGCGATGTAATTGCGGACGGTCCATCAACTTCTAATGGTGAAATCGCATTAGGTAAGAACCCTCTCATCGGATTCATGACATGGGAAGGTTACAACTACGAGGATGCTGTTTTATTAAGTGAAAGACTTGTAAGAGATGATGTTTATACATCAGTTCATATAGAAGAATACGAAGCAGAAGCAAGAGATACCAAGCTTGGACCTGAAGAGATAACAAGAGAAGTTCCGGGCGTTGGTGAAGATGCACTTAAAGACCTTGATGAAAGAGGTATTATAAGAATTGGTGCAGAAGTCCGTGCCGGAGATATTCTTGTAGGTAAAGTTACACCTAAGGGTGAGACAGAGCTTACAGCCGAAGAGAGACTTTTAAGAGCCATTTTTGGTGAGAAGGCAAGAGAGGTAAGAGATACTTCACTCAGAGTTCCTCACGGAGAGTATGGTGTTATAGTTGATGCTAAGGTATTTACAAGAGAGAACGGGGATGACCTCAATCCGGGCGTTAATCAGTCGGTTCGTATCTACATCGCACAGAAGAGAAAGATTTCTGTAGGTGATAAGATGGCCGGACGTCATGGTAACAAGGGTGTCGTTTCAAGAATTTTACCTGTAGAAGATATGCCATATCTTCCAAATGGACGACCTCTTGACATCGTTCTTAATCCTCTTGGTGTACCATCACGTATGAATATCGGTCAGGTTCTTGAGATTCACTTAAGCCTTGCAGCGAGAGCACTTGGATTTAAGATATCAACACCTGTATTTGACGGTGCTAACGAAAAAGATATTATGGATACACTTGATCTTGCCAACGATTATGTAAATCTTGAATGGGATGAATTCAAAGAAAAATGGGACGGCAAGATAAATGAAGAACTTATGGAATATCTTGGTGAACACCTTGACCACAGAGCAGAATGGAAAGGCGTTCCTATTTCAAGAGATGGTAAAGTAAGATTGAGAGATGGTAGAACAGGAGAATATTTTGACAGCCCTGTTACAATCGGACACATGCATTACCTTAAGCTTCATCATCTTGTTGATGATAAGATTCATGCACGTTCGACCGGTCCTTACTCACTTGTTACACAGCAGCCACTTGGTGGTAAAGCACAATTTGGTGGACAGCGTTTCGGTGAAATGGAAGTTTGGGCTCTTGAAGCATATGGTGCTTCATATACGCTTCAGGAAATCCTTACAGTTAAGTCAGATGACGTTGTAGGACGTGTTAAGACATATGAAGCAATTATCAAAGGTGATAATATTCCTGAACCGGGTATTCCTGAATCCTTCAAGGTACTTCTTGAAGAATTAAGATCACTTGCACTTGATGTTAAGGTTCTTGATGAGAACGGCGAAGAAGTTGATATTAAAGAAAATATCGGCTACGCAGAGTCTGATACTTCACATGAAGACCTTATGAGTGATAATAAAGCATATGGATATGAAGAAGCATTCGGTGACTTCGGATATCAGAAACAGGAATTCGTTGACGGAGAACTTTCTGATGTTGAAGAAGACACATCAGATATAGCAGATTTCGATGATTCAGCATTCGACAGTGAAGAATAGAAGGGAGATTAGTTATGCCAGAAAATACTAATAACGAAACATATCAGCCGATAACATTCGATTCAATTAAGATTGGTCTTGCATCCCCTGAAAAAATTCTGGAGTGGTCTCACGGAGAGGTTATTAAGCCGGAAACAATCAACTACAGAACATTAAAACCTGAAAGGGACGGACTGTTCTGTGAGAAGATATTTGGACCAAGTAAAGACTGGGAATGTTACTGCGGTAAGTACAAAAAAATCAGATATAAAGGAATTGTCTGTGACCGTTGTGGCGTAGAAGTTACAAAGGCAAGCGTTCGTAGAGAGCGTATGGGACATATAAGCCTTGCAGCTCCTGTATCACATATATGGTATTTTAAAGGAATACCAAGCCGTATGGGACTTATTCTTGACCTTTCACCAAGAGTACTTGAAAAAGTATTATATTTTGCATCATATATAGTTCTTGATGCAGGTGATACGGATTTATCTTTTAAACAGATATTATCAGAGCAGGAATATGCGGCAGCATACGAAAAATGGGGTTCTGCATTCAGAGTAGGTATGGGTGCGGAATCAATTAAGGAATTACTCCACAATATCGACCTTGATAAAGATTCAGCTGAATTAAAAGCTGAACTGAAGGATGCTTCAGGACAGAAAAAAGCAAGAATCGTTAAGAGACTTGAAGTTGTTGAGGCATTCAGGGAATCAGGAAATAAGCCTGAATGGATGATACTTGATGTCATTCCGGTAATACCACCGGATTTAAGACCTATGGTTCAGCTGGATGGCGGCAGATTCGCAACATCAGACTTAAATGATTTATATAGAAGAATTATCAACAGAAATAACCGTCTTGCAAGACTTATGGAACTTGGAGCACCTGAAATCATTATCCGTAATGAAAAAAGAATGCTTCAGGAAGCAGTTGATGCATTGATTGATAACGGTAGAAGAGGACGTCCCGTAACAGGACCGGGTAACAGAGCACTTAAGTCTTTATCAGATATGTTAAAAGGTAAACAGGGCCGTTTCCGTCAGAATCTTCTTGGTAAGCGTGTTGACTACTCTGGACGTTCGGTTATCGTAGTAGGACCGGAACTTAAGATTTACCAGTGTGGTCTTCCAAAAGAAATGGCAATCGAACTTTTCAAACCATTCGTTATGAAAGAACTTGTATCAAGCGGTTATTGCCCAAATGTAAAGGGTGCTAAGAAAAAAGTTGAAAAGTTAGAGACAGAAGTATGGGATGTATTAGAGGATGTAATTAAAGAACATCCGGTTATGCTTAACCGTGCTCCTACACTCCATAGACTTGGTATTCAGGCATTTGAACCAATACTTGTAGAGGGTAAGGCTATTAAGCTTCATCCACTTGTATGTACAGCGTTCAACGCCGATTTCGACGGTGACCAGATGGCGGTACATCTTCCATTGTCAGTAGAAGCACAGGCAGAGTGCAGATTCCTTCTTCTCTCGCCTAATAACCTCTTAAAACCATCAGATGGTGGTCCTGTAGCCGTTCCTTCACAGGATATGGTTCTCGGTATCTATTACCTTACACAGGAAAGACCGGGAGCGCTTGGAGAAGGCAAATCATTCAAGAGCGTTAATGAAGCAATTCTTGCTTATGAGAACGGAATTATTACATTACATTCAAAAATCAATGTAAGAGTAACTAAGACATTGGAAGACGGAACAGTTAAGAGTGATGTTATTAACTCTACATTAGGAAGATTCCTCTTTAATGAAATCATTCCTCAGGATCTTGGATTTATAGACAGAAGTATTCCTGAAAATGAATGTAAGCTTGAAGTTGATTTCCTTGTAAGAAAGAAAGAATTAAAGAAGATACTTGAAAAAGTAATTAATACACATGGTGCCACAAAGACAGCTGAAGTACTTGACCTTATTAAGTCAACAGGTTACAAGTATTCTACAAGAGCATCCATGACAGTATCAATTTCAGATATGACAGTTCCTGCACAGAAGAAAGATATGCTTGCAGCAGCTGAGGCAACAGTTGATAAGATTATGAAGAACTTCAGAAGAGGTCTTATTACTGAAGAAGAAAGATATAAAGAAGTAGTAGCAACATGGTTTGATACCGATGCGAAACTTACTGATGCACTTATTTCCGGACTTGACAAGTATAACAACATCTTTATGATGGCTGACTCAGGTGCCCGTGGTTCTAACCAGCAGATTAAGCAGTTAGCAGGTATGCGTGGACTCATGGCAGATACATCAGGTAGAACTATCGAACTTCCAATCAAGTCAAACTTCCGTGAAGGTCTTGATGTTCTGGAATATTTCATTTCTGCCCATGGTGCCAGAAAGGGTCTTTCAGATACCGCATTAAGAACAGCCGATTCAGGATACCTCACGAGACGTCTTGTTGACGTATCCCAGGAGCTTATTATCAGAGAAGTTGACTGCTCAGAAGGCAAAGAAATTCCGGGAATGGTAGTTAAAGCATTTATGGAAGGCCAGGAAGTAATTGAAGGATTGAAGGATAGAATCACAGGAAGATATCTTGCTGAAGATATCGTAGACCCTGAAACCGGGGAAATCCTCATTAAGAAGAATCATATGATTACTCCTAAGAGAGCAGAAATTATTGAAAAGCTCGGACTTAAAGAAGTTAAGATAAGAACAGTTCTTTCATGTAAGTCACACCTTGGTGTTTGTGCTAAATGTTATGGTGCCAATATGGCAACAGGACAACAGGTACAGGTCGGTGAAGCAGTCGGTATCATTGCTGCCCAGTCAATCGGTGAACCTGGTACACAGCTTACCATGAGAACATTCCATGCCGGTGGTGTTGCCGGTGATGATATCACACAGGGTCTTCCTAGAGTAGAAGAACTTTTTGAAGCAAGAAAGCCAAAGGGACTTGCAATTATTGCAGAATTCGGTGGCGTTGCCAAGATTGTTGATACTAAGAAGAAACGTGAAGTTGTTGTCACAGATCCAATGACAGGTAATGTTAAGAATTATCTTATACCTTATGGTTCAAGAATTAAGATTGTTGATGGACAGGTACTTGAAGCCGGTGATGAGCTTACAGAAGGTAGTGTTAACCCACATGATATCCTTAAGATTAAGGGTGTAAGAGCGGTTCAGGATTATATGCTTCGTGAAGTACAGCGTGTATACAGACTTCAGGGTGTTGAAATTAACGATAAGCATATTGAAGTAATTGTAAGACAGATGCTCAAGAAGATTAAAATCGAAAATCCTGGTGATTCTGAATATCTTTCAGGAGTAACAGTTGACGTACTTGACTTCAATGAAATGAACGAAAAACTTGCTGAACAGAAGCTTGAACCTGCAGAAGGAACACAGATTATGTTAGGTATTACAAAGGCAGCTCTTGCTACCAACTCATTCCTTTCAGCTGCATCTTTCCAGGAAACAACAAAGGTTCTTACCGAAGCAGCAATTAACGGCAAGGTAGACCCACTTATCGGTCTTAAGGAAAACGTTCTTATCGGTAAACTTATTCCTGCAGGTACAGGTATGAAGAGATACAGAGATGTAAGACTTGACTCTGATGAGAGCAGTGAAGAAGAACTTTCTTTTGAGGAAGATTTTGAAGGTGAAGACATTGCTGAAAAAACAGACAATTCACCTGAAGAAACAGCAGAAACTGTAGAAAGCACAGATAATGCAGCAGAAGAAACCACAGAAGAAGTTAATACAGAAGAATAAAACTTTAAATCATATAAATTTACCTGTTGACAACAGATAAATTAACATTTATAATAAGCCGTGCGTGCAATGTAGCATGGCTTATTTTTGTGCGCAAATGAGAGAATTTGAATAATCAGATTCGCAACCAAGGAAATTTATTTATCAGGAGGTGAAAAAGAATGCCTACATTTAACCAGTTAGTAAGAAAGGGAAGACAGACATCTGTTAAGAAGTCAACAGCTCCAGCTCTTTTAAAGAGTTACAACTCACTTCAGAAGAAAGCTATCGATACAGCTTCTCCACAGAAGAGAGGTGTTTGTACAGCAGTTAAGACTAAGACCCCTAAGAAACCTAACTCAGCTCTTAGAAAAATTGCCAGAGTTCGTCTTTCTAACGGTATTGAAGTAACAAGCTACATTCCAGGTGAAGGACATAACCTTCAGGAACATAGTGTTGTTCTTGTAAGAGGTGGTAGGGTAAAAGACTTACCAGGTACAAGATATCATATCGTAAGAGGAACACTCGATACAGCAGGTGTTGCTAAGAGAAGACAGGCGCGTTCGAAATACGGCGCTAAGAGACCTAAAGACGCAAAATAATATTCACTTAATTGTCAGATTGGTTTAAGTGCCGGATAGATATATTTCCTGTAGGTTGCAGGACATAAGATATACCGAGCGCGAACACATAGACACATGTGAGTACCTATGAATTAATTAAATTATGTTAAGGAGGGAAGAACCGTGCCACGTAAAGGACATACTCAGCATAGAGATGTATTAGCAGATCCAATGTACAACAGCAAGGTTGTAACAAAACTTATCAACAATATTATGTTAGACGGTAAGAAATCTACAGCTCAGAAGATTGTATATGGAGCATTCAATAAAGTTGAAGAAAAATCAGGTAAGCCAGCTCTCGAGGTATTTGAAGAAGCTATGAACAATGTAATGCCAGTACTTGAAGTTAAAGCAAGACGTATTGGTGGTGCTACTTACCAGGTACCTATCGAAGTAAGAGCAGAGAGAAGACAGGCTCTCGGACTTCGTTGGTTGACAACTTTCTCACGCGCAAGAGGCGAGAAGACTATGGAAGAAAGACTTGCCGGCGAAATTATGGATGCATCTAACAATACAGGTGCATCAGTAAAGAGAAAAGAAGATATGCACAAAATGGCAGAAGCAAACAAGGCTTTCGCACATTACAGATTCTAATTTTTATGAAATATATTCTGCAGCGTAACTTTCCGCTGCGGAATTACTAACCAAAATAAGGAGGAAAATACCTTGGCTGGAAGAGAATATCCATTAGAGAGAACCAGAAATATCGGTATTATGGCTCATATTGATGCTGGTAAGACAACATTAACAGAGCGTATCTTATATTATACCGGTGTTAACTATAAGATTGGTGATACTCATGAAGGAACAGCTACAATGGACTGGATGGAACAGGAACAGGAACGTGGTATTACAATCACATCTGCTGCTACAACATGCCATTGGACTTTAGAGGATCATCATAAACCAATGCCAGGTGCGTTAGAACATCGTATCAACATCATTGATACTCCGGGCCACGTAGACTTTACAGTTGAAGTTGAACGTTCACTCAGAGTTCTTGATGGCGCAGTAGGTGTATTCGATGCTAAGGCAGGTGTAGAACCTCAGTCTGAAAACGTTTGGAGACAGGCTGATACCTACAATGTACCTCGTATGGCATTCATCAATAAGATGGATAAAATGGGTGCAGACTTTTTCTATTCTGTTCAGACAATCATTGATCGTCTTGGAAAGAATGCAATTCCTGTACAGATTCCAATTGGACAGGAAGATGATTTTAAGGGCTTAATCGACTTATTTGAGATGGAAGCTTATTATTACAAAGATGACAAGGGTGAAGACATCGAGATTACAGCAATTCCTGATGACTTAAAAGACCTTGCAAATAAATGGAGAGATAACCTCGTTGAGAAAATCTGCGAATTAGATGATGATTTAATGATGATGTATCTTGAGGGAGAGACTCCTTCTAAAGAGCAGTTAAAGGCAGTTCTCCGTAGGGGAACAATTGCCAGTGAAGCAGTTCCTGTATTCTGTGGTTCAGCATACAAGAACAAGGGTGTTCAGAAGTTATTAGACGGTGTTATTGAATACATGCCAGCTCCAACAGACGTTCCTGATATCACAGGTACAGATATGGAAGGCAATGAAGTAACAAGACCATCTTCAGATGACGCTCCATTTGCTGCTTTAGCATTTAAGATTATGGCTGACCCATTCGTTGGTAAGCTTGCATTCTTCAGAGTATACTCTGGTACATGTAACTCAGGTTCATATGTATTAAATGCATCAAAGGATAAAAAAGAACGTATTGGACGTATCGTACAGATGCATGCCAATAAGCGTACAGAAATAGATAAAGTGTATTCAGGAGATATCGCTGCTGCTGTAGGTTTCAAATTTACAACAACCGGTGATACAATCTGTGATGAACAGCATCCTGTAATCCTTGAATCTATGGAATTCCCAGAACCTGTTATCGAGCTCGCAATCGAGCCTAAGACAAAGAACGATCAGGGTAAGATGGGTGAAGCTTTAGCAAAACTTGCTGAAGAAGATCCAACATTCAAAGCTCATACAGATCAGGAAACAGGTCAGACAATTATTGCCGGAATGGGTGAGTTACATCTTGAAGTTATCGTAGACCGTCTTCTTCGTGAATTTAAGGTTGAAGCTAACGTAGGTGCCCCACAGGTAGCATATAAGGAAACAATCACAAAACCTGTTGATGTTGATAGCAAGTATGCTAAACAGTCAGGTGGTCGTGGACAGTACGGACACTGTAAAGTTAAATTTGAGCCTATGGATCCAAACGGTGAAGAAACATTCAAGTTCGTATCTACTGTAGTAGGTGGTGCTATTCCTAAGGAATACATTCCATCTGTTGGAGAAGGTATTGAAGAAGCTACTAAAGCAGGTATCCTTGCAGGTTTCCCTGTACTTGGTGTATCAGCTAACGTATACGATGGTTCTTACCATGAAGTCGATTCATCAGAAATGGCATTCCACATTGCCGGATCTATGGCATTCAAGGAAGCTATGCAGAAGGCTAATCCTGTTCTTCTTGAGCCTATCATGAAAGTTGAAGTTACAATGCCTGAAGAATACATGGGCGACGTAATCGGAAGCTTAAATGCTAAGCGTGGACAGATCCAGAGCATGGATGACATCGGTGGCGGTAAGATGGTAACAGCATTAGTTCCACTTGCTGAAATGTTCGGATATTCAACAGAACTCCGTTCATCTACACAGGGTCGTGGTAACTACTCAATGTTCTTCCAGAAATATGAGCAGGTACCTAAGAATGTACAGGATAAAGTAATCGCTGCAAGAGCAAAATAAATATTGAAAAAATTTCTTTTATGAAATATAATTAAAAAAGCTTATAAAAAAAGACAACCCGGAAGAGGGAAAATTTAAGGAGGATTTTTTTAAAATGGCTAAAGCTAAATTTGAAAGAACTAAACCACATTGTAACATTGGTACAATCGGACACGTTGACCATGGTAAAACAACTTTAACAGCTGCTATCACTAAGACTCTTAATGCAAGACTTGGTACAGGTGAAGCTGTTGCATTCGAAAATATCGATAAGGCTCCAGAAGAAAGAGAAAGAGGAATCACAATTTCTACTGCTCACGTTGAATATGAGACAGAGAGAAGACATTATGCACACGTTGACTGCCCAGGCCATGCTGACTATGTAAAGAACATGATCACCGGTGCTGCTCAGATGGATGGCGCTATCCTCGTTGTTGCTGCTACTGATGGTGTTATGGCACAGACAAAGGAACATATCCTTCTTGCTCGTCAGGTTGGTGTTCCATATATCGTTGTATTCCTTAACAAGTGCGATATGGTTGATGATGAAGAACTTATCGAATTAGTTGAAATGGAAGTTACAGAACAGCTTGAAGAATATGGATTCAAAGGTTGTCCAATCATTAAGGGTTCAGCTCTTAAAGCACTTGAAGATCCTTTCAGTGAATGGGGTGATAAGATTCTTGAACTTATGCACACAGTTGATGAATATATCCCAGATCCTGTAAGAGATACAGATAAGCCATTCCTTATGCCAGTAGAAGACGTATTCACAATCACAGGTCGTGGTACTGTTGCTACAGGTAGAGTAGAAAGAGGAACACTTCACCTTAATGATGAACTTGAAATCCTTGGTGTTAAGGAAGATGTTCTTAAGACAGTTGTTACTGGTATCGAAATGTTCAGAAAACAGCTTGATGAAGCTATGGCTGGTGATAACATCGGAGCTCTTCTCCGTGGTGTTAACCGTGATCAGATCGTTCGTGGACAGGTACTTGCAAAACCAGGTACAGTTACATGTCATAGAAAATTTACTGCTCAGGTTTACGTTTTAACAAAAGATGAAGGTGGACGTCATACTCCATTCTTCAACAACTATCGTCCACAGTTCTACTTCAGAACAACAGACGTAACAGGTGTTTGCGAACTTCCAGCTGGAACAGAAATGTGCATGCCTGGTGATAACGTAGAAATGACAATCGAACTCATCCATCCAATCGCTATGGAACAGGGTCTTACATTCGCTATCCGTGAAGGTGGTAGAACAGTAGGTTCAGGAAGAGTTGCAACAATTATCGAATAATTAAATATTATTCAGTAAATTCAAGGGTTTCGGAGATTCCTCCGGAACCCTTTTTAGATGCGATAATAATGAAGATGGGTGTGAGTGGTGCCAAAATGGTGCCAAAAAGAAAAACTCCGTTGAATTTTGCTATTCAACGGAGCTTTTTTCTTACCAACCTTTAATTTGTTTTATCTGTTCTGCCCTATCTTTATCTCTGTGGTACTGCAATTTAAACTGTATCGTTTCGACCACTTCTTTCCTTGCTTCATCATCCAACTGATAAAAGGAAGTCAAAAGATTATCCACATCCGGCATACTATTTTTACCGAATAGGTACATAAGTGGATAGAGAGAGTTTTTCAAAAGTCGGAGAGCAAAGTCAAAGCGGATATTGGAATCTTTTTGAATAATCGTGTATAACGTGGTGGCACTAATGCCGGTTTCTTTTGCAATTCTGCGTACATTTGTACCTTTTTCATCAAGGTACTCTTTTAATTTCTTTCCATCGCCCATAAATAACCTCCTGTTTTCATAGACAAAATAATTACGAAAAACATACATTTATTTAATGCAAAAACTGTAATATTCGATTGGACGAGAAGGGAGGATAAATATATGGCGAACTATCAATATATGATGGGTGCGGATGATGTGGCTAAGGAACTGGATTGTTCCAAGTCCTATGCTTACAAGTTGGTTAAGACAATGAATATGGAACTTGCGGAGCAGGGATATATCACAATGGCAGGATGGATTCCAAGAGCATATTGGGCAAAAAAGATTATTTCAAAGATACTTCGGCGAGTGAACGGGAGCATGAATATTTTGAAAGAATATTGGATTTGACCTATGAGAATGGAAACCTGAAGGCTGAGAACCAAGAATTGAAACGGGAGAATTCAAGGTTTCGGGAGAAGCTGAAAAAGGCATATGAATTCATGAGATAGTTTACAATCGGCGGAATGAATATGCTGGAGAAGTTCTTACATAGAAAAAGCATTGATAGGATGAATTATAAATGCTATAATAATGCTATACTTATGAAATGAGGAGTAATCACATGAAATTTGCAGATGAAATTAAGAATTTACGTCGGAAATGTTTGTTAAGTCAAACTGATTTTGCGAAAGAAATAGGGGTATCATTTTCTACTGTGAATAGGTGGGAAACTGGAAAATCTAAACCGAATTATAAAGCATTAAAGAGAATAGCTGAATATTGTAAAAAGAATTCAATTGATTTTGCATCTTTAGGTTTTATACAGGAGGAAGAATAATGGCTTTTACACATATAGATTGTTTTAGCGGCCCGGGAGGAATATGTACAGGAATGCATGTAGCTGGTTTTGATACAAAAATTGCCATTGAATATATTAAGAGCTGTGTTGACACATACAAGGCGAATCATCCAGAAGTTCATGTAATTCATTCAGATATAAGAAAAGTAACTGAAGATCAAATTCTACCTTATATTCCAGAAGATGGTGTCGATTTAGTTACTTCAGGAATGACTTGTGAAACATTTTCTACAGCAGGAAATACATCCAGATCATTTTATGATGATAGACAGTTCCTCTTTAGAGAAGGTATAAGAATTGCACAGATAGCAAAAGCAAAAATGATATTTTTATTATGATGCAGTTATTTTTGTTATCAGTTTAGAAAAGGCAATTCCCAAATTTGAAAACAGGAGGCGGCGGAATATGACAGAAGTTTTTGACCTTTCACAATTTGATGAGTACAGAGAAGACAACAGAAGAGAAGTGAAAAAAGCAGACGGTGGCTTGCCGGTTTCATTGTGGGATACCTATTCTTCATTTGCTAATTGCTATGGTGGAGTTATTATTCTGGGTGTTAAAGAAAATAAAGATGGCAGTTGGAGAACTACCGGTCTTCAGAATGCATCCAAGCTCCGCAAGGAACTTTGGGATAATATGAACAATCCTAAAAAGGTAAGTATTAACCTTTTGTCGGAAGATGATGTGCAGACATATGAAGTTGGAGAAAATAAAGATGTCATTATGGTCATTTATGTACCTATGGCGAAGCGTGAGCAGAAGCCGGTTTACATCAATAATGACATTTTTAATGGTACATTCCGTCGTAATTATGAGGGAGATTATCATTGTACCAGACTGCAGGTAAAGACAATGCTTCGCGACCAGACCGAGCGTACTATGGATATGGAAGTGTTGGACAAGGTTCCTATGGAGGATTTGAATTATGATACCATTCATGGATATCGTAACAGCCATCGTTCATTGAAAGAGGGACATCCTTTTGAACGATTGAACGACCATGAGTATCTAAGAAGTATAGGCGCAGCTGCAATATCTGATGAAGACGGACAATTACATCCTACGGTAGCAGGTATGTTGATGTTTGGTGACGAGTACAATATTGTCCGCCATTTCCCTGAGTATTTCTTGGATTACAGAGAAGAATTAGATCCGACAACACGTTGGAGTGATAGATTACAGTCCAGTTCCGGTGAATGGTCTGGAAATGTGTGCGATTTCTATTTTAGAGTTTACAATAAAATCATTAAAGACGTAAAAGTACCATTTAAAATGTCCGGTGGAGAGCGTGTTGATGATACACCAGTGCATAAGGCACTTCGTGAAGCATTGGCAAACTGCCTGATTAATGCGGATTATCATGGATTGCGTGGTGTTGTTATCCGTAAAGAACCGGACAAGCTGATTTTTGCAAATCCTGGTTATGTCAGAACTGGCAAAAAACAGATGCGTATTGGTGGTGAGTCTGACCCGCGAAACAAAGCACTTATGAAAATGTTTAATCTTATCAACATCGGTGAACGTGCCGGAAGCGGTGTACCGAATATCTTTAATGTTTGGGAAGATGAAGGCTGGGAAGAACCGGTGATTGAGGAGAGATTTGATCCGGATAGAACGGTGCTGACACTATCTTTCAAAAAAAGCGGCGATAAAAAAGCGGCGATAAAAAGCGGCGATAAAAAAGCGGCGATAAAAAGCGGCGATAAAAAAGTGACGAAAAAAACGCAAATGCAGTATGATAAAATTCTTGCTTTTATGGAAGAAGAAAAGGAATATGGAATTAGGGATTTCTGCGAATTGTTAGGGTTAAAAGAAAGCAGAACAAAGGATATTTTGAAAGGACTTTCTGATTATATTGAATCAGTTGGCAGTAATCGTGATAGACGTTACAGGAAAAAATAATAGATAAATGAAGATTATTTATCAGGGTATAGCATATAAAAAGAGGTGATTTTATGGCAGAAGTTACAATGCAATCAATAAATTATCTGTTCAGGAAGAGTTTTTTTGTCCCAACATATCAGCGGGGGTATAGGTGGACAGAAACACAAGTTAAGGAACTTTTAGAAGATTTATATGATTTTGTTTCAACTAAGAAAGATGAAAATGATTATTATTGCTTACAGCCAATAATCGTAAAGAAAAAAGAAGACTGTTGGGAATTGGTGGATGGGCAACAACGATTGACGGCATTATGGTTAATATCTGCTCTTTATTATTGTAGTAATAAAGAAGATGTTATAAACATAGAAAGAGAAACGTATAATCTTGTTTATGAGCAAAAAGATGAATTTACAGCTCTTTTTAATATTATTGAAGCGATGTTGGATAATAATTCATTGAAATCATTGGTTGAAAAACTCGAACCATATAAGGAAAAATGTATTGATGGAAGAAAATTAATTGAGAGTATTGAATATATTTCTCGATTTTCAAGGAATAACAAAACAGCTAAAGGTGTGTTGGCAAAGATATTCGATTCTATTAATTCTGTAAGAATTATTTGGTATGTATTAGATGAAAATGAAAATTCTATTCAGACGTTTACCAATATCAATGCTAATAAAATAGAATTAACCAATGCTGAACTAATAAAGGCGGTATTATTAAATGCAGTCGATGATGAACTGAAAATGCAGAATAAAGCATTACAGTGGGAAGAAATAGAAAAAGGGTTAAATGATAATGATTTTTGGAGTTATATGATAACTAAGAATCGGAAAAATTATAATACAAGAATTGATTATTTGTTTGAGATTTTCTGTGATAAACATAATCTTTTAAAACAGGTGGATGGAAAAGAAAAGGATCGTTATGCGATTTTTCGTGCGATAAGTGAATTCTTAGTTGGTAAAGATGTAGATGATGTTTGGAAAGAAATACAGGATATTTATGATACTTTACGGGATTGGTATAATGATTATTTTCTTTATCATACAATTGGATTATTATTGATTATAGATAAGGGCAATGATGCGGTAATTATTAACGAACTATATAATGAATATTCAAAAGTTGATAAAAAGACATTTAAAAATCATATTTTGAATAGAATAAAGGAACTATATGTTTCTGATAAAAAAGTGACTCCGTTTTCGAAATTTGATGAAGAGCAAATCAAAGCAGATTTGGAGGAGTTGACAATTCAGGAAAGTGAAAAAGTACGGTCGGTATTATTATTATACAATATTGCACTGCTAGTAAATGCAAATAATACTTATGAGAGGTTTCCGTTTGAACTTTTTAAGAATGGAACCTGGGATATAGAACATATTAATCCACAAACACCTAAAGATGCTACTGCTGAAGAAAAGAAAAACTGGTTACAAAGTTATATGCAAATAATAAAAGATAGGGAGATACTTGACAATATTGAGAAATGTATTCAGGATAATTATGAAAATTTTGCCGTAGTGTCAGACATGGTTAGTCAAAAATTGGATATAGTAGATAATGATTCTATTAGCAATCTTGTTCTTTTGCATGCTTCTATAAATCGAGGCTATAAAAATGATTGTTTTTCAGAAAAAAGAAAGAAAATAATAGAGGTTGAAAGAACAAAAAGCAACGATGAAAAATATATTCCAATTGGAACAAAATGGGTTTTCCTTAAAGGATATGACAAAGCCAGTCAGTTAGTTGTCTGGGCTGCAGATGACATGAAAGAGTATGTGGAAGATATCTCAGCAAAAATTTACAAGATGTTAGGAGGAAATGTAAATGGATAATAGTGATAGAAGTAAATCCAACCTCTCTTTCTGGCAACTTATTAGTCAGTGTGAAATAAGAATACCTCAATTACAAAGGGATTATGCTCAGGGTCGAGAAGGTGATTCTATTACACAGATAAGAGAAACGCTCATAGATGAGTTTTATGAGGCTATCTTGGATGATAAACAATTGATTCTTAATTTTATTTATGGTGATAAAAAAGATGAAGTTTTTACACCGATTGACGGGCAACAGCGATTGACAACGTTATTTTTATTGCACTGGTATATTTTTAAAAGAAGTAAATACGTTGAAGGACTTAATGTCTTAAAGAAGTTTTCATATTTGACAAGAGATACGTCAAAACGTTTTTGTGAGCGAATATGTGAAACTGAAGTTGATTTTTCAATGCATTGTCTTGATGAGCAAATAATGGATTGTTATTGGTTTTCTGGGAATTTCTATGCTGACCCAACTATTAAGTCCATGCTAGTTGTAATTGAAACAATTCATAAAAAATTTGGAAAATGTCCGGATTTTCAAATTATACAAGAAAAATTGACTTCTGATGAATGCCCTATTATTTTCTTATGGTTATCGATGGATGATTTTAAGAATACCGATGATTTATATATAAAAATGAATGCAAGAGGAAAGCTTTTATCTGACTTTGAAATATTTAAAGCCAAGTTGCAAAATTCGACGTATATGGAAAGTATTTTAGGTGAAAGCATTACGGATGCTGATAAAGTGCTATTTATCAGCAAATACAATAATCAATTTGCAGAGTTGTTTTACAAGTTTTATCAGAATCAATATGATGAGGCAATGATGGCATTTATAATGTCATACATTAGAGATGATTATTTTTCTCATGCAAGTGAAAGTGGTGTTCCACAAAAGGATTACAGAAATGATTATAAAACTATTGTTAATATGAATGGCAATATGTTCTATAGATTTATTGAAGCAGGGGGAATGGGATACGAGAAAGTTAGTAATCCAATTCAGGTTATTTCGTCAGCACTTGTAAAGTGTGATAAGTTACTTGAGACTTTTGCAAAAGAGGAACAACTTTCCGTAGCACAGGTGATTAATAAGAAATATTATGACGAAAGTGAGATTTTTAAAACTAATTCATTAAAAGCAACATATGAAGATTCGCTAGTTCGATATGCATTATATGAGTATATTTACAAATTCGGATATCCTAAATCAGATATTCAAAGAGAGTCATACAACTATTGGAAAAGATATGTTTACAATATTGTAAAAAATACAGAATTCGGTGGACGTACAGAAGATATTTGCGATGCGATGGTTGCCTTTAGAAAAATGGTACATTCTTTTAACGATGAGACGAAAAAGGATGTGTTAACTTCAATTGTTGCTGCAAAAGGTAGCACTGCGGAGATAAAGCATCAACAGAAAGAAGAGCAAATCAAGGCAAAATTAATGTTAAATGATGTTGAGTGGAATAACATGATTCTTGAAGCAGAAGAGTATTTTGTTGATGGACAACTTGGTTTCATCTTAGATTTTTCAAAAGAAAATGATGATGTAAGTAAGGAATTATTCAAAATTAATTTTGATATTGCAAAAAAGATTTTTGATGGAAAGAAGATGCTTAATTCTACATTAACATCAGGTTTATTAGAGCGAGCATTGTTATGTATGCCAGATTTTTCACACAATTCAACAGCACATTTATTAAAGCAATCCAATTCTACCACTACTTGGGGATTCTATAAAAAAGATTATAATAAACTTTTATCTAATCGAGATGGTGGAGAAAAAAGGAATGCATTAAAAGAGTTGTTTAAGAAATTGGATGGATGTACCGAAATTAATCAAGGATTAGAAGAAATCATTTCCAATACAGATGTCACACTGTTTAATGGCAAGCAAGCATGGAAAGTACCATTTATTGAAAATAATTTATTTGGTATTTCATTGGGTAGGTTTGAATTTTATAATTGTATTCATCTGGGTAAAAATAATTCTGAGATTTTATTGTTGGCCGGAACTACGGTACGTTCTTATAGTATGGAATTAAATACATTGTTATTAGCAAAAAAATTAAGAGAAAATAATGTAAAAGAACCGTATATGCAATTGCGAATGGAGAAAACAGGTGATATTATGGATAACAGTACAAATTTTCCGTTGAGGTATATCGAATATAAGGGAACAAAAACCGCTTATATGAATGATGATAAAAAGCAATTTCTTCATATGGATAATGCTGGAAATGTTGTAAACTTGAGTTTTGAAGAATCGTTTGAATTGTTAAAGAATCTGTAAAAGAGGAGTGAGGGTATACAAAACGAATTATAGTGTGTATCACTCTTTCATACGGATACTTCACATATACCATCCGTTCACCCATCCAAGATTACTCGAGATATGGGAGAACAGAAAAATATGATTTCATTCGCCCATCCTGCCACTAATCAATGAAGGTCGAACAAATCTCTGCAGATTTTGATTTACATTCACCTTCGACCATGCTATGATATCACCAAGGTGGACGAAAAAGTAGTGGCACTTTGAGGAAGATATCAAGGTGTGATACACCGGAATTTGCCGGAAATCGTGATACTCTGGTGCTATATTTCCCCCGGAAAAAGTAAAAATAATAGGTAAAATATCCATAAAATGAGGTAAAAGACGGCAAAAATCGTAACAAATAAGTTTCTGAATACGACTCCAACAGACCGTGAAGGTGGTAGAACAGTAGGTTCAGGAAGAGTTGCAACAGTTATCGAATAAGATATTGCTGTAATAAGCGAAGCTTAATATAAGACTAATAAGCCCGGAGGGTGTTTACACCCCACCGGGCTTTGTTGTGTTTATATAAATGTTTATAAAAATTGAGGGAAAATCAGAAAATATGCTTTTATGAAACTGTTTATATTTCTAAAGGAACACTACCTGCATATTTATTATCAAATCTGACGGATGCATGGGTAACTATTGGGAATGGCGTGAGTTTTATTATAGGGAAAATGACCGTTCGCGACAAAAAGAAAAGGATGGTAGGATAATCTAACATCCTTTAATCATATCAACAAAATATTCATGTATCCTTGTATCATTATCGAGTTCAGGGTGGAAAGACATTGCCAGTTGATTTTTATACCTGACGGCAATGGTATGGTTGTTTTCTTTTGCGAGAATATCAACATCATCACTGCTGCTATCTATGTAAGGGGCACGGATAAAAGTCATTGGAATCTTTCCGATACCTTTGAAATCTTCCTCTGTAAAGAAACTGCCAAGCTGTCTTCCGTAGGCGTTACGCTTAACTGAAACGGGTAATGTGCCAAAATATGTATGACTGTCATTTTCAAGCTTTTTGGCTAAAAGAATCAGTCCTGCACAGGTGGCAAGAACGGGAACCTCGTTCTTAATCATATTTTTAAGAGTATCAAACATATCCAGCTCTTTTAATAATTTACCCTGAACGGTGCTTTCGCCGCCGGGAAGAATAATACCATCAAAAGGTTTGCCCAAATCATCTTTTTTCCTAAGCTCTACAGAATCAATTCCCAGTTCTTTAAGCCTTTTTATATGCTCTGCAAAAGCTCCCTGAACGGCAAGCACACCAATAGTCATATTATTTTCCTCTTTCTGCCATTAAAAGTTCAATTTCCTGTTCGTTAATACCAACCATAGCTTCGCCAAGATCCTCTGAAAGAGAAGCAATGAGGCTTGCATCCGTGTAGTTTGTTACAGCTTTAACAATCGCATTGGCTCTCTTTTCAGGATTGCCTGATTTGAAAATACCTGAGCCTACGAATACACCTTCGGCACCGAGCTGCATCATAAGAGCTGCATCGGCAGGAGTTGCAACACCGCCGGCTGCAAAGTTTACAACAGGGAGTCTTCCATTATCGTGTACATATACAACTAAATCATAAGGAACTCTTAATACTTTAGCTTCCTCAAAAAGTTCATCTTCGCGCATAGCTTTGATTTTGTTAATTTCGCTGTTCATCATACGCATATGACGTACTGCCTGGACAACATCACCTGTACCCGGTTCACCCTTTGTACGAATCATTGATGCGCCTTCGCTGATACGGCGGAGTGCTTCGCCAAGGTCCTTTGCACCGCATACAAAAGGCACTTTGAATCTGGTTTTATCAATATGGTATACATCATCAGCAGGAGAAAGAACTTCGCTTTCATCGATGTAATCAATTTCAATAGCTTCAAGAAGCTGTGCTTCAACAAAATGACCGATACGGCACTTTGCCATAACAGGAATAGAAACGGCGTTCTGGATTCCTTTAATCATTTTTGGGTCACTCATGCGTGATACACCGCCGGCGGCACGGATATCTGCAGGGATTCTCTCAAGTGCCATTACAGCACATGCACCTGCCGCTTCTGCGATTTTAGCCTGCTCAGGAGTTGTAACGTCCATGATGACGCCGCCCTTTAACATCTGGGCAAGTTCTTTATTTAATTTGTATCTGTTTTCAGCCATTCTGATACCTCCAAGATTTTTGTTGTTTTATTAACTATTTGCAATTATAATGATTTCTGGATATATGAAAATATTCAAAACACATATATTCAAAAAGGTCAGATTTGGAGGGAAACTATTAATGCTTACATATTCTTTTGACAATATAGGGTCAGATTGTTTGTATATATACCTATATAAATGTATTAAAAATGACATAATACAAAGGATTCTTAAGGCGGGGGAGAAACTTCCGTCAAAGCGTAATCTTGCACGCAATCTGAACATAAGTGTTATTACCGTGGAAAATGCTTACGAACAATTAATTGCGGAAGGATATATTTATTCCGTACCTAAAAAAGGCTTTTTTGTGTCAGAGGTCAATCCATCCCCTGTTGAAGCCGGAAATATAAACATGGATAATGTAAAGCTGACATCGGGAGAAAGCGTATATTTTGCAGATTTTACCAGTAACCAGACCAGAGCGGAACATTTTCCTTTTTCTATATGGGCAAAGATAACGAGGGAGCTGCTTACCAACAATCAGGCAGAGCTTTTAACGAATCCGCCCTGCGGCGGGATTATCCCACTCAGGAAAGCAATAGCAAACCATCTGAAGGAGTTCCGAAATATGACAGTTATGCCGGAGCAGATAATAATCGGTGCAGGAACGGAGTATCTGTATGGACAGTTAATTGAACTTCTTGGATTTAATCGTAAGTACGGTGTGGAGAATCCGGGATACGGCAAGATATATCAGATATATAAGAGCCATAGCGTTGATTGCGGCTATGTGGATATGGATTCCAACGGAATTATTATAGATGAACTGGAAAAAAAGAATATAGATATTATACATATTTCACCGTCACACCATTTCCCCACGGGAATAATAATGCCTGTCAGCAGAAGATATGAATTGTTAGGATGGGCTGCGTCCTCTGATAAACGCTACATAATAGAAGATGAATATGACAGCGAATTCCGTTTTGACAGACATCCGATTCCGGCACTGCAGACCATGGATGTACAGGATAAAGTTATATACATAAATACTTTTACCAAGACACTTTCATCCACAATCAGGGTGAGTTATATGGTTCTGCCCCAAAGCCTTGCGGAGAAATATTACAAAAAAATGTCTTTTTACTCATGCACGGTGTCAAATTTTGAACAGTATACACTGGCAGAGTTTATTAACAAAGGCTATTTTGAAAAACATATCAACAGGATGCAGAAGTATTATCTTAATAAGAGGGACAGACTTTTAAACATAATAGAAAGAAGCCCATTGTCATCACATGTGGAGATATCGGAAAAGGACTCCGGACTCCATTTTCTTATGAAAATAAAAACAACTCTTCCGGACAGTGAGGTTGTCCTTAAGCTGCAGCAAAATGGTATAAAAGTAACCGCATTGTCACAGTATTATAAGGAAACTTCTAATGACTCAGAGCATGTATTTATAATCAATTACTCCTTTGTCAATGAAGAAAATCTCGAAATGGCAGTAAAAACCATTTATCAATCGGGTATTTTATTGACTTTATCGTGATAGAGTGGTAATATGTTAAGGTATTTCACTTAAGTAAATATGAATTACAGGAGGAAACAATTATGAAGAAGTTTTTAGCAATGATTTTGGCAGGTGTACTTGCCTTATCTTTAGCAGCATGCGGTAAGTCAGATAAGACATCGGCAGGAAGCAGCGAAAGCGACCTTGAGTATGTTAAGAACAAGGGAACACTTGTTGTCGGCATTACAGATTTTGCACCAATGGATTACAAAGATGACAACGGCAACTGGATTGGCTTTGACGCTGATATGGCTGCAGCATTTGCAGAAAGCCTTGGCGTAAAGGTTGAATTTGTAGAGATTACATGGGATAATAAGCTTATGGAACTTAAAGGCAAGACAATTGACTGTGTATGGAACGGAATGACATTAACAGAAGATGTTGTTTCAGCAATGGAATGTACAAAGCCATATTGCAATAATCAGCAGATTGTTATTGTAAAAAAAGAAAATGCTGATAAAATAAAAGATAAGGACAGCCTTAAAGACCTTGGATGGACTTATGCTGTTGAATCAAAGAGTGCAGGCAATGAAGTGGCAAATGAACTCGGACTTAAGGTTACAGAGGTAACAGCACAGTCAGACGCACTTATGGAAGTTGCAGGCGGAACATCGGATGCGGCAATTATTGATTCACTTATGGCTGCAGCAATGGTAGGAGAAGGAACTTCTTACGAGAACCTTACATATACAGTAGGTTTGAACGACGAGAAATACGGCGTAGGCTTCAGAAAAGGTTCTGACCTTGCAGAAGAATTAAATAAATTTTTTAAAGCAAGCTATGATGACGGCAGCATGAAGACATGCGCTGAGAAATATGGCGTGCAGGCTGCACTTATTGAACAGTAAATTTAAAGACATTAAGAGTGTGGAGCTCCACACTCTTTTTCTTTCTTAACAGAGGAACATAATAATGGAATTATTCGCAAAACAGTTTCCTGTGGTTGTTAAAGCACTTAACACAGGATTTTTACAGACATTAAAATTATTTATAGTGACACTTATAGGAGCCATTCCCCTTGGACTTATCATTACATTTGGCTCAACTTCTAAATTTCCACCTTTAAAATATATAACTAAAATATTTGTATGGATAATCCGCGGTACTCCGCTTATGATACAGCTGCTTATTATCTTTTATTTTCCGGGACTTGTGCTTAATAACCCTGTGTGGGGAGGTGGAGAATCAGGAAGGTTTATGGCAGCAGCGGTTGCATTTATAATTAACTACGCATGTTATTTTTCTGAAATATACAGGGGCGGGATTGAGTCGATACCGGTGGGACAGGACGAAGCAGGTCTTGTGCTTGGTATGAAAAAAAGCCAGATTTTCTTTAAAGTCAAGCTTAAACAGATGATTAAGAGAATTGTGCCTCCTATGTCCAATGAAATTATTACCCTTGTTAAGGATACATCCCTCGCAAGAATCATTGCATTGCAGGAGATTATCTGGGCCGGACAGGCATTTATGAAGGGCTCACAGGGAATTTACGGTGCAATATGGCCATTATTCTTTACAGCGGTTTACTATCTTGTTTTTGTAGGATTGCTTACTATTCTTTTAGGCAGACTTGAGAAGAAACTTCAGTATTTTAAATAGGAGGAATACCATGCCCATATTAGAAGTAGAACACATAGAAAAATCTTTTGAAAATACAGAGGTACTTAAAGACATCAGTTTTACACTTGAAAAAGGTCAGGTATTATCGATTATCGGTTCTTCCGGAAGCGGCAAGACAACATTGCTCAGATGCCTGAATTTCCTTGAAAGAGCTGATTCGGGAATAATTAAGGTTAACGATGAAGTGATTTTTGACAGCAAGTCGGGAGTAAAGCTTAAGGATTCCGCTATGAGAAAAAACAGACTTCATTTCGGACTTGTATTTCAGTCTTTTAATCTTTTTCCGCAATATACAGCGATTGAGAATGTTATGCTTGCAAGACAGCTTTTGGCCAAGGAACAGCCTGATTATAAATCCAATAAAAAGGCAATACTTTCAGAGATAAGGAAAGAAGCAGAGGAACTTCTGGGCCAGATGGGGCTTGCTGATAGAATGGATAATTATCCTCACCAGCTTTCGGGAGGACAGTGCCAGAGAGTTGCCATTGCGAGGGCACTTGCACTTCATCCTGATATTCTTTGTTTCGATGAGCCTACATCGGCACTTGACCCTGAGCTTACGGGGGAAGTCCTTAAGGTTATTAAAGAACTTGCGGATAAAGATACAACTATGATTATTGTAACCCATGAAATGACTTTTGCCAGAGATGTGGCAGATAAAATTATTTTTATGGATAACGGATATATTGTTGAACAGGGTGACCCTGTACAGGTTATAGAAAATCCAAGGGAAGAGAGAACAATACAATTCCTGTCGCATTATTCACAGGGATGATTATATAGGAATTGCAATGGTACAAGCTATGAAAAAACTTATTATCATACCGGCTTATAATGAAAGTGAAAACATTGTCAGAACTATTGAAGACATACAAAAAAAGGCTCCTGACTTTGATTATGTCATAATTAATGACTGTTCCACCGATGATACCGGTAGGATATGCAAAGAACAAGGTTTTAATGTGATTAATCTGCCGGCGAATCTGGGAATTGGCGGTGCGGTACAGACCGGTTATAAATATGCAAGATTAAAAGGATATGATATTGCTGTACAAGTTGATGCTGATGGGCAGCATGACCCTGCATTTCTTGGGAAAATGGCGGATACAATTATCAACGAACATGCAGATATGGTTATAGGTTCACGTTTCCTTGAAAAAGAAGGTTTTCAGTCATCAAAAATAAGGCGGGTGGGAATCGGTTATTTTACCGGGCTTATAAAGCTCCTTACAGGAACGAAAATTACGGATCCCACATCCGGACTCAGGATGATTAACAGGTCACTTATTGCAGAATTTGATGAAAGTTATCCTAAGGATTATCCGGAACCTGAGAGTGTGGTCCATGTTCTGAAACTTCATAAAAAAGTTAAGGAAATTCCGGTTATAATGAGAGAGAGACAGGGCGGAAGTTCCTCAATTAAATTTTTTGGCTCAATATATTATATGATTAAAGTGACACTTGCCATTTTTACAGAAAAAATGAAGAGCGTAGACAGAAAGGAGAGATGATAATGAGTACCAGAATACAGATTATAATACTTGTAGCATTAGTTCTTGTTTTTTCGCTTATGATATTTCATATAAATAAGAAAAAACTGGATTTTAAATTCTGCCTTCCGTGGATGCTTTTTATACTGGTATGTATAATACTTACCTGTTTCCCTGTAATTCTTGACAGGGTTGCGTGGTTAGTGGGAATTGCCTCTCCTATGAATATGCTTTTTATATGCGGTTTCTGCATTGCGTTGTTTATAATATATGTACTGACCGTGGCAATAAGCAAACATTCAGCGACTATCACACTTTTGACACAAAGAGTAGCAATTCTTGAAAAAGAACTTGAGGAGAAGGAGAAGAAGGATGAGCAGAATTAACCATCTTTTGGTACTTTGTGCATACAAAGAAAGCGAATATCTTGAGGAATGCCTTTTATCATTGCTTAACCAGACTGTTACAGCAGATATTGTGATATGCACATCCACACCTAATGATTTTATTGATAAAATAGCAGCTAAATACGGCATAAAGGTAATTTCCCATCAAGACGGAAACAGGGCACAGCATAATTTCAATTATGCCCTCAGAAATTTCAAAGCCGATTATATTACTCTCTGTCATCAGGATGATGTGTATGAACCCTGGTATGTGGAAAATATAAAGAAGCGCATGAAACCCGGCAAGGACATTATTTTGTTTACCGATTATTATGAGATAAGAAAAGAAGGCAAAGTATACAAGAATAAGCTGTTAAAAATAAAACGTCTTATGAATATCGGTTTTAAGATGTCAAAGAGCAGCCGTTTCATCAGAAACCGGGTATTGTCACTGGGTAATCCAATATGCTGTCCTTCCGTGACCTTTGCAATGGATAAATGTGAGTGTTTCCAGTTCAGTCATGACTTTAAAAATTCTTTTGACTGGGACGCATGGTCAAGGCTTGCAAGAAAAAAGGGCCGGTTCGTATATATCGGTGAACCTCTTGTAGGACATAGAATACATGCGGAATCGGGAACAACTGAAAATATTGCGGACAACAGCAGATACAATGATGATATAAGAATATACAGAAGATACTGGCCAAAATGCATTGCAGATTTTCTTATGAAAAAATATGCAAAAGGAATGGACAGCAATAATTAATAAATAAAGGAGAGCGGTTTGCTCTCCTTTTATATTGATGGTTATCTGCACCATCTTCCGCTTGCACCACAAGGCAGCACAAGTCCCGTTGATGTTACAGGAAGTCCGATTTCGTCGGATTCAACATGACCGCCGTGGTTTTTACAGATTGCGGTTCCTATCATATAAGTAAGAACTGCGGGTGCAAGTCCGGTTGTATATGAATTAATAAGGAAGAAAAGCGGGTCATCCGATAAAAGCTTTTCACATAGTTCAACGAATGGGAAAATACTTTCTTCAATTTTCCATATCTCACCCTTAGGTCCTCTTCCATAAGAAGGGGGATCCATAATAATTCCGTCATAGTGGTTGCCCCGGCGGATTTCACGCTCAACAAATTTCACACAGTCATCCACAAGCCAGCGTATCGGAGCTTCTGAAAGTCCTGAGGATGCGGCATTTTCTTTTGCCCACATAACCATGCCCTTGGAAGCGTCAACATGGGTTACACTTGCACCGGCAGCGGCAGCAGCAAGTGTGGCACCTCCCGTATATGCAAAAAGGTTAAGCACCTTAACAGGTCTTCCGGCATTCTTGATTTTATCAGAAAACCAGTCCCAGTTTACAGCCTGCTCAGGAAAAAGCCCTGTGTGTTTAAAAGAAAAAGGCTTGAGGTTAAATTCCAGTTCCCTGTAATTAATGGACCATTGTTCGGGAAGGTTAAAAAATTCCCATTCGCCCCCGCCCTTATTACTGCGGTGGTAATGTCCGTTATGTTTTTTCCATCTGCTATCGTTCTTGTCAGTGTTCCATATTACCTGAGGGTCGGGACGGACGAGAATATAATCCCCCCACCTCTCAAGTTTCTCTCCCGATGAGGTATCAATGACTTCGTAATCTTTCCATTTATCTGCTATCCACATAAATTATAATCCTGCTTCTTCTATATTATATAGTGATTCGTATGATGCAACCGAACCACCTATATGATATAATAAAGTAATGCGGGAAGAAAAACAATATTTTTTCTATTGTATTAAAAAAAGTGCAATAAAAATAATTGATTTTTTTCTGTATCTACTATATACTAATCATTGCTGTGACATGATAGCTGTGAAGCGTGAGGTTGCTGTCGTAAGACAGGTTTTCCGTGGAGCGAATGTCAAGTTAGGAAACTGACGACAAGTCACTGTACAACTTACCATCTGCACATGGCAGAGATGACCGTATGAGGTTGCATTATAGAAGAAGGTTTTTCCACTTCTTTTTTGATCAGTCAGATGCGACACACGCGGGGATGTGTACAGTCACCACTTGTTGTACTGAGATACGAGATAACAACGTATCATTTTCAAAAGTACGAAAAGGAGGCGGCTTTTTTTATGGCAAGTCAAGTAATGAGAATTACACTTAAAGCTTACGATCATCAGATGGTTGATCAGTCAGCTAAGAAAATTATCGAGACTGTTAAGAAGACAGGATCTCAGGTGAGTGGTCCGGTACCTCTTCCAACTAAGAAGGAAGTAGTTACAATTCTCAGAGCTGTTCATAAGTACAAAGATTCAAGAGAACAGTTTGAGCAGAGAACACATAAGAGATTAATCGATATCATCGAGCCATCACAGAAGACAAGAGATGCATTAACAAGATTAGAAATGCCAGCCGGTGTTTACATCGACATCAAAATGAAAAACAAATAAGTCTTCACAAAGCAAAGTAGGAAAGTCCTGAATGGTTTAATATAGAAGCAACAGATAGTTCCACTTATATTTAACTTTCTAGGATGTTCTCGTAAATGAGAACCGCTGTAGATTTAAACAGGAGGAATTTATTAATGAAGAAAGCAATTTTAGCTACAAAAATTGGAATGACCCAGATCTTCAACGAAGACGGAGTTCTTGTTCCAGTAACTGTATTGCAGGCCGGACCTTGTGTAGTAACACAGGTTAAGACAGTTGAGAATGATGGCTATGCAGCAGTTCAGGTTGGTTTTGTTGACAAGAAAGAAAAAATCGTTAATGTTGACAAAAACGGCAGCAAAGAAATCAGAAACAGACATGGAGTAACAAAGGCTGAAAAAGGTCACTTTGACAAGGCTGGAGTATCTTACAAGAGATATGTAAGAGAATTCAGATTTGAAAATGCAGCTGATTATACAGTAGCAGACGAAATCAAAGCTGACATCTTCGCAGCAGGCGATAAGCTTGATGCAACAGCAATTGCAAAGGGAAAAGGTTTCCAGGGCGCAATTAAGAGACATGGTCAGCACAGAGGACCTATGGCTCATGGTTCTAAATTCCATCGTCATCAGGGTTCAAACGGTTCTTCATCAGATCCAAGCCGTGTATTCAAAGGAAAAGGAATGCCTGGTCATATGGGCGCTAAGAAGATTACAGTTCAGAATCTTGAAATAGTAAAAGTTGACGTAGAGAATAACTTAATCTTAGTAAAAGGTGCAGTACCTGGACCTAAGAAATCTTTAGTAACATTAAAAGAGACAGTAAAATCCGGTAAGTAATCGGATTTTAAGGAAGGAGGACCACACAGATGGCAAAAGTATCTGTTTACAATATTGAAGGCAAAGTAGTTGGAGATATGGAACTTAACGATGCTGTATTCGGTGTTGAAGTTAATACTCACCTTGTACATCAGGCAGTTGTACTCCAGCTTGCTAATAAGAGACAGGGCACTCAGAGTGCAAAGACCCGTTCAGAAGTCAGCGGTGGCGGAAGAAAGCCATGGAGACAGAAGGGAACAGGTCATGCAAGACAGGGTTCTACAAGATCTCCACAGTGGACAGGTGGCGGAATTGTATTCGCACCAAAGCCAAGAGATTATTCTTTCAAGATGAACAAGAAAGAAAAGAATCTTGCTCTTAAATCAGTTCTTACTACTAAAGTAGCTGAGAACAAATTCATCGTAGTTGACGGACTCAGCTTTGATGAAATCAAGACAAAGAATATGGTAAATGTTTTAAAGAATCTTGAAGTTAAGAAAGCATTAGTAGTAACTGATGATGACAACAAGAATGTAACATTATCATCAAGAAATATTCCTGGTGTTAAGACAGCATTTACTAACACAATTAATGTTTACGACATCTTAAAATATGACAAGATGGTTGTAGCTAAGGATGTAATCTCAAAGATTGAGGAGGTGTATGCATAATGGCAAACGTACAGTATTATGATGTAATCCTTAAACCGGTTATTACAGAGAAGAGTATGGAAGACATGAGCGCTAAGAAATACACATTCCTTGTTCATCCGGAAGCAAATAAGACTCAGATTAAAGAAGCTGTTGAGAAGATGTTTGAAGGAACAAAAGTAGCAAACGTCAACACAATGAACTTAGAAGGCAAGACTCGCAGAAGAGGAATGACTTTCGGTAAGACAGCAGCTAAGAAGAAAGCAATTGTACAGCTTACTGAGGACAGTGCTGATATTGAAATCTTCGCAGGTCTTTAATTTGAAGACCACTTCAGAGTATCCGCTCTGACGGTGAAGTCCGGCGCAGAAAGAGTGATGAAAATATTGCGCCGTGTGTAACTTGAAACATCGAAAGGAGAAACAAAAATGGGAATTAAGACTTATAACCCATATACCCCTTCCAGAAGAAATATGACTGGCTCAGACTTCTCTGAAATCACAAAGAAGACACCTGAGAAATCACTTCTTGCTTCAAAGAAGAAAAATTCTGGTCGTAACAATCAGGGTAAAATCACTGTAAGACACCATGGCGGTGGAAACAGACAGAAATACAGACTTATCGACTTTAAGAGAAATAAAGACGGTATTCCTGCAAAAGTAATCGGTATCGAATACGATCCAAACAGAACAGCAAATATCGCATTAATCTGCTACGCAGACGGCGAAAAAGCATATATTATCGCACCACAGGGATTAACTGACGGAATGACAGTTATGAATGGTGCAACAGCAGAAATCAGAGTAGGTAACTGCTTACCACTTGAAAATATTCCTGTAGGTACAGAAATCCATAACATTGAGCTTTACCCAGGCAGAGGCGGACAGCTTGTTCGTACAGCAGGTACAAGTGCCCAGCTTATGGCTAAGGAAGGTAAGTACGCTACGTTAAGACTTCCATCAGGCGAAATGAGAATGGTTCCAATTATCTGCCGTGCAACAGTTGGTGCAGTAGGTAACGTAGAACACAACCTCATCAACTATGGTAAAGCAGGACGTATCCGTCACATGGGTATCCGCCCAACAGTACGTGGTTCTGTTATGAACCCTAATGACCATCCACATGGTGGTGGTGAAGGTAGAGCTCCAGTAGGACGTTCAGGACCTATGACACCATGGGGTAAACCAGCACTTGGTCTCAAGACCAGAAAGAAGAATAAATCTTCTAACAAGCTTATCGTAAGAAGAAGAGACGGTAAAAGCATCAAATAGTTAAGGAGGTCAAAAGATGGCACGTTCATTAAAAAAAGGACCATTTGCAGATGAGAGCTTACTTAAGAAAGTAGACGCTATGAACGCAGCAGGTGATAAGTCAGTTATTAAGACATGGTCACGTCGTTCAACAATCTATCCTCAGATGGTATCACATACAATTGCAGTTCATGATGGCAGAAAGCATGTTCCTGTATATATTACAGAAGATATGGTTGGACACAAGCTTGGCGAATTTGTTGCCACAAGAACATTTAGAGGACATGGAAAAGACGAGAAAAAATCTCGTTAATTAACAGATTCGGAAGGAGGTTTAATCCATGGCTAAAGGACATAGATCCCAGATTAAAAGAGAGAGAAATGCCAATAAAGATACAAGACCATCTGCTAAGGTTTCTTACGCAAGAGTGTCTGTACAGAAGGCATGCTTTGTTTTAGATGCAATCAGAGGAAAAGATGTTACAACAGCACTTGCTATTGTTTCATATAACCCAAGATATGCTTCAACAGTTATAGAGAAACTTTTAAAATCAGCAATTGCTAATGCTGAGAACAACAACGGCATGAAGGCTGAAAACCTTTACATTGAAGAATGTTACGCAGGCGAAGGCCCAATCATGAAGAGAGTCAGACCTAGAGCACAGGGTAGAGCTTACAGAATCGAGAAGAGAATGAGCAATATCACAATCGTGCTTAACGAAAAGTAGAAAGGAGAACACACATGGGACAGAAAGTAAATCCTCATGGCATGAGAGTCGGTGTTATCAAAGACTGGGACTCAAAGTGGTATGCCGAGGCAGATTTTTCTGATAATCTTGTAGAAGATTACAACATCAGAAAATTTGTAAAGAAAGAACTTTACAGTGCCGGCATTTCAAAGATTGAAATAGAAAGAGCTTCTGACAGAGTGAAAGTGTTCATTTATACAGCAAAACCAGGTGTTGTTATCGGCAAGGGTGGAGCTGATATTGAAAAGCTTAAAGCTAAGATTCAGAAACTTACTACAAAGAAAGTATCAATTGATATTAAAGAAATTAAGAGACCGGACGGAGATGCTCAGCTTGTAGCTGAAAACATTGCACTCCAGCTTGAAAACCGTGTTTCTTTCAGAAGAGCTATGAAGTCAGTTATGTCAAGAACAATGAAGACTGCAGGTGTTAAAGGTATTAAGACATCAGTTTCAGGACGTCTTGGCGGAGCAGATATGGCTCGTACAGAATTTTACAGTGAAGGAACAATTCCTCTTCAGACATTACGTGCTGACATCGAATATGGATTTGCAGAAGCAGATACAACATACGGAAAAGTTGGCGTTAAAGTATGGATCTACAAGGGTGAAGTTCTTCCAACAAAATCAGTTAAGGAAGGGAGCGAACAGTAATGTTATTACCTAAGAGAGTTAAACATCGTAAGCAGTTCCGTGGCTCAATGGCCGGAAAAGCAACAAGAGGCAATAAAATCGTATACGGTGAATACGGTATTGTCGCTCTTGAACCAAAGTGGGTGTCTTCAAGACAGATAGAAGCAGCCCGTATCGCCATGACAAGATACATCAAGCGTGGTGGTAAAGTATGGATTAAATTATTCCCTGATAAGCCTTATACTCATAAGCCATTAGGTGTCAGAATGGGTAAAGGAAAAGGTTCAGTAGAATATTGGGTAGCAGTAGTTAAACCAGGACGTGTAATGTTTGAAATCGCTGGAGTACCTGAAGAAGTAGCCAGAGAAGCATTACGTCTTGCAATGCACAAACTTCCTCTTAGATGTAAGATAGTTTCTCGTGCACAGTTAGAAGGCGGTGACAACAGTGAAAATTAATAAGTATGTAGAAGAGTTAAAAGGAAAGACTCCTGCAGAATTAAATGAAGAATTAGTAGCTGCTAAAAAGGAGCTTTTCAATTTAAGATTCCAGAACGCAACAAATCAGCTGGATAATACAAGCAGAATCAAAGATGTTCGTAAGAATATTGCAAGAATTCAGACAGTTATAGCTGAAAAGACAGCTCAATAATCCGGGAAGGAGGAATTTGTTGTGGAAGAAAGAAATTTAAGAAAAACACGTACCGGTAAGGTCGTAAGCAATAAGATGGATAAGACAATCGTAGTTGCAGTTGAGGACCATGTAAAACATCCTCTTTACAACAAGATCGTTAAGAGAACTTATAAGTTACAGGCACATGATGAGAATAACGAATGCCAGATCGGTGATATTGTAAAGGTTATGGAAACAAGACCTTTATCAAAGAATAAGAGATGGAGATTTGTTGAACTTATCAGCAGAGCTGAGTAATTTTTATCTAATATTTGAAGGAGGATTACCTGCATGATTCAGCAAGAGACAAGACTTAAGGTCGCTGATAACACAGGTGCAAAAGAACTTCTTTGCATCAGAGTTATGGGTGGATCTACAAGAAGATATGCAAATATCGGCGATGTTATCGTTGCTTCTGTTAAAGATGCAACACCAGGCGGTGTTGTTAAGAAGGGCGATGTAGTAAAAGCCGTAGTTGTACGTTCAGTAAAAGGCGCTCGTCGTAAAGACGGATCATATATTAAATTTGATGAAAATGCTGCTGTAATAATTAAAGATGACAAGACCCCTAAAGGAACACGTATCTTTGGACCAGTAGCAAGAGAGTTAAGAGACAAACAGTTTATGAAGATTGTTTCATTAGCTCCGGAAGTATTATAAGGAGGTGTTACTGTGTCAACAATGAAGATTAAAAAAGGTGACCTCGTAAGAGTTATCGCCGGTAAAGATAAAGACAAAGAAGGCAAAGTAACTTCTATTGATGCTAAGAATCATAAAGCAATCGTTGAAGGCGTAAATATGATTACAAAGCACACAAAACCAAGTGCACAGAATCAGAATGGTGGAATCGTACATCAGGAAGCTCCAATTGATATTTCAAACCTTATGTATGTACACAATGGAAAAACAACCAGAGTCGGTTTCAAGATTGAAGGAGATAAGAAAGTTCGTATCGCTAAATCTACCGGTGAGGTTATAGACTAATTTAGGAAAGGAGGTCTGTAACGATGAGCAGGCTCAAAGACTTATATAAAAGTGAAATAGTAGATGCTATGGTAAAGAAATTTGGATACAAAAACATAATGGAAGTACCAAAGCTTGATAAAATCGTTATAAATATGGGTGTTGGAGAAGCTAAAGATAACTCAAAGGTTCTTGAAACAGCAGTTAAAGAACTTGAGACAATCACTGGCCAGAAAGTAGTTACTACTAAGGCTAAGAATTCAGTAGCTAACTTCAAGATCAGAGAGGGTATGCCAATCGGATGTAAAGTAACACTCCGTGGCGAAAAGATGTACGAGTTCCTTGATCGTCTCGTTAATCTTGCTTTACCTCGTGTACGTGACTTCAGAGGCGTTAACTCAGCATCATTTGATGGAAGAGGAAATTACGCTCTTGGTATTAAGGAACAGATCATCTTCCCTGAAATCGAATATGATAAAATCGATAAAGTCAGAGGTATGGATGTAATAGTTGTAACAACTGCTAAGACAGATGAAGAAGCACGTGAATTATTGAGATTATTCAATATGCCGTTCAAAAAGTAATTTAGGAGGGAAATTCAATGGCTAAGACCGCGATGAAAATTAAACAGCAGCGTCCTGCAAAATTCTCTACAAGAGAATACACAAGATGTAAGATTTGTGGACGTCCACATGCTTATTTGAGAAAATATGGAATTTGCAGAATTTGCTTCCGTGAATTAGCATACAAGGGTCAGATCCCTGGTGTTAAGAAAGCAAGTTGGTAAGATTAACCTAATTGCGTAGGTAAGACAATTAAGTTTGTCTTACCGATGTTAGATGATGATATAAATAGGAGGACGAATCAGATGACAGATCCAATTGCAGATATGCTTACAAGAATTCGTAATGCGAATACATCAAAGCATGATACAGTAGATGTTCCTGCTTCAAAGATGAAAAATGCTATTGCTGAAATCCTTTATAAAGAAGGCTTCATCCAGAAATACGAACTTGTTGAAGATGGCAATTTCAAAAATATCCGTATTACATTAAAATATGGAAAAGACAAGAACGAAAAGATTATAACAGGACTTAAGAGAATTTCTAAACCTGGTCTTCGTTTTTATGTAAGTAAAGATGAATTACCAAGAGTTCTCGGAGGACTTGGAATAGCAATTATTTCAACTAATCAGGGTATCGTTACTGATAAAGAAGCAAGAAAGCTTAATGTTGGTGGCGAAGTTCTTGCATATATCTGGTAATCAGATAGAAAATGTAACTAACTAATAAGCAGATTTTTAAGTCTGCAATACTATTAAGGAGGTAACGGCATGTCACGTATCGGAAGAATGCCTATCGCTATACCGGCAGGTGTAACTGTCACTATAGCAGAAAATAATAAAGTGACTGTAAAGGGACCTAAGGGAACACTTGAAAGAGTATTACCTGAAGGAATCGAAATCAAAGTTGACGGCGATGTTGTCAACGTATCAAGACCGGATGAAACAAAGAGAATGAAATCTTTACACGGTCTTTCAAGAACATTGATTAATAATATGGTTATTGGTGTAACAGAAGGTTATGCTAAGAAACTTGAAGTAAACGGTGTAGGTTACAGAGCTCAGAAGAGTGGTAAGACATTAAATCTCAGCCTTGGATACTCACATCCGGTTGATATGGTTGACCCAGAAGGTATTGAAGTAGAAGTACCGGATCAGGCTACAATCATTGTAAAAGGTATCGATAAAGAAAAAGTTGGCCAGTATGCAGCTGAAATCAGAAGCAAGAGAGAACCAGAACCTTACAAAGGTAAAGGTATTAAGTATGCTGATGAAGTTATCAGACGTAAAGTTGGTAAGACTGGTAAGAAATAATTAAAGGAGTGTATCGAAGATGGTTAGTAAAGAATCAAGAGCTGAAGTTCGCATGAACAAGCACAGAAAAATTCGTAATCGTTTCAGCGGAACAGCTGAAAGACCAAGACTTGCAGTATTTAGAAGCAACAATCATATGTACGCTCAGATTATTGACGATACAGTTGGTAAAACTCTCGTTGCAGCTTCAACAACAGAAAAAGCTGTTAAGGCTGAATTAGAAAAAACAAATGACGTTGCAGCAGCAGCTTACTTAGGAACAGTAATTGCTAAGAGAGCGCTCGAAAACGGAATTTCAACTGTTGTCTATGATAGAGGCGGTTTCATATATCAGGGCAAAATAAAAGCATTAGCAGAGGCAGCCAGAGAAGCTGGCCTTGAGTTCTAAGCAGGGAGGAGAAACGAATGAGACATGAAATAATTGATGCTAGCGCATTAGAAATTACTGAAAAAGTAGTATCAATCAAGCGTGTAACCAAGGTAGTAAAAGGTGGACGTCATATGAGATTCTCTGCACTTGTAGTTGTCGGAGACGGAAACGGACACGTTGGTGCCGGAATTGGTAAAGCTATAGAAATTCCTGAAGCAATCCGCAAGGGAAAGGAAGATGCTATTAAGAAACTTGTTTCTGTTCCTGTAGATGAGAATGGAACAATTCCACATGATTATGTTGGAAAATTTGGAAGTGCTTCTGTACTTTTAAAGAAGGCTCCAGAAGGAACCGGTGTTATCGCCGGCGGTCCTGCACGTAGCGTAATTGAATTAGCAGGAATCAAAAACATCCGTACAAAATCATTAGGATCAAACAATAAACAGAACGTTGTTCTTGCTACAATTAATGGTTTAGCTGAGTTAAAGACTCCGGAAGAAGTTGCAAAACTTCGTGGTAAGACTGTAGAAGAGCTCTACAAATAAGGAGGTAGCGAAGAATGGCAGATAAGTTAAAAGTAACATTAATAAAGTCAACAATTGGTGCTGTTCCAAAACATGTTAAAACAGTTGAAGCACTTGGACTTACAAAACTTCACAAAACAGTTGAATTACCTAACAATGATGCAACAAAAGGTATGATTGCACAGGTAAGACATTTAGTTAAGGTTGAAGAAGCATAAACATTATATCTGAATAAGGAGGTGTAAAAATGGATTTATCAAATTTACAGCCTGCAGCAGGATCTAAGCAGAGTGATAATTTCAGAAGAGGCCGTGGACACGGTTCAGGAAATGGTAAAACAGCCGGCAAGGGACATAAAGGTCAGAAAGCTCGTTCAGGAGCACCAAGACCAGGCTTTGAAGGTGGTCAGATGCCATTATATAGAAGATTACCAAAGAGAGGCTTTACAAATAGAAACAGCCTTGAAATCGTAGGAATTAACTTAAAGGCTTTGGAGAGCTTTGAAGATGGTTCAGTTATCACAATTGATTCATTAATTGAATCAGGAATTGTTAAGAATCCTAAAGACGGCGTTAAGATTCTTGGAAACGGCGAGTTAACAAAGAAACTCACTGTAAAGGCTAACGCTTTTAGTGCAAAGGCTCAGGAAAAGATTGAAGCTCTTGGCGGAACCTGCGAGGTGATTTAATGTTTAAAACATTAGCAAATGCGTTCAAAGTGAAAGAAATCAGAAACAGAATTATTTTCACTTTTATAATGTTAATTGTTGTCAGAATAGGAAGTATTCTTCCTATTCCTGGCATAAATCGTGATCAGCTGGCATCAATCTTCCAGGGAGATGGCTCAGCATTAGCTAATGCATTCACAGGTGGTGCATTACTTCAGATGTCGGTGTTCGCATTGAGCATTACACCATATATTACATCATCTATCATTGTTCAGCTTCTTACAATAGCTATTCCAAAGCTTGAAGAGATGCAGAAAGATGGAGAAGACGGAAGAAAAAAGATACAGACAATCACAAGATTTGTTACAGTAGCACTTGCTTTAATCGAAAGTATTGCGATGGTTGTAGGATTTGGAAAGAGTGGTCTTATTGAAGGCTATTCAACAATGGCAGCTCTTGAAAGAGTAAGGGTTTCTGTTATGATCGTAGCAATTCTTACAGCTGGTTCAACTCTCCTTATGTGGCTCGGTGAAAGAATCACAGAAAGAGGCGTAGGTAACGGTATATCTATTATACTTGTTATCAACATTGTGTCTCGTTTACCTGAAGACTTCGTAGCTTTATACAAGTCTTTCGTAAAAGGACAGAGTGTATTAAATGCAACAATTGCAATTGTTGTAATTCTTGCAGTAGTAGTAGGAACTATACTGTTTACAGTTCTGCTTTGCGGTGGCGAACGCAGAATACCGGTGCAGTATTCCAAGAAGGTTCAGGGAAGAAGAACTTATGGTGGTAATTCTTCAAATATTCCACTTAAGGTAAATACAGCAGGTGTTATTCCGGTTATTTTTGCCCAGTCCTTAATGACGTTCCCACTCATTATAATGCAGATTGTTAAACCTAATTTTGACTACAGCTCAGTTGGTGGTAAAATCATCAGAGCATTATCATCAAATAACTGGTTTAACAGAAATAACATGATATTGACATTAGGTGTGATTTTATACATCGTACTTATTGTATTTTTTGCATATTTCTATACATCACTTACATTCAATCCATTAGAGATTGCAAACAACATGAAGAAAAGCGGTGGTTTTATTCCAGGTATAAGACCGGGTAAAGCTACATCAGACTACTTAACAAAAATTCTTAACAGAATTATCTTTATAGGAGCAATCGGACTTACAGTAGTGGCACTTATTCCTGTTGTGTTCTCAGGACTGTTTAATGCAAATGTTTCTTTCGGTGGAACATCAATTATCATTATTGTCGGTGTTATACTTGAAACGATAAGACAGATTGAGTCACAGATGGTTGTTCGTGATTATAAAGGCTTCTTAAATGAGTAAAGGAGAATGCAATATGAAAATAATCATGTTAGGTGCTCCTGGAGCAGGAAAAGGTACGCAGGCAGATAAAATATGTGCAAAGTACAATATTCCTCATATCTCAACCGGAGATATTTTCAGGGCAAATATTAAAAATAATACCGAACTTGGTCAGAAAGCCAAATCATATATGGATAAAGGCGAACTTGTTCCGGATGAACTTGTTGTTGACCTTGTAGTAGACAGAATAAAAGCTGATGACTGCACAAACGGTTATGTTCTGGATGGTTTTCCAAGAACTATTCCGCAGGCAGAAGCATTAGATGCAGCCCTTGCGGCAATCAATGATAAAGTTGATTATGCAATTAATGTTGAAGTCCCTGATGAAAACATAATTAACCGTATGTCAGGTAGAAGAGCATGTGTTGCATGCGGTGCTACATATCATATTGTCCATATACCAACAAAGGTTGAAGGCGTTTGTGATAAATGTGGAGCAGATCTTATATTGAGAGATGATGATAAGCCTGAAACGGTTAAAAATCGTCTTAATGTATATCATGAGCAGACACAGCCTCTTATTGATTACTATACAGCTAAAAATGTTCTTCATGAAGTTGATGGAACTAAAGCGATGGAAGATGTATTTTCATCAATCGTCTCAATTTTAGGAGAATAATATATGTCTGTAACAATAAAGACACCAGGTGAGATTGAGCTGATGCGTGAAGCCGGAAGGATTCTCGCATTGGTTCATGAAGAACTTGGAAAAATAATAGAACCGGGAATATCAACGTATGAGATAGATAAAGAAGGCGAGAGACTTATAAGAAGTTTTTCCTGTATACCTTCTTTTCTTAATTATAACGGATATCCTGCGTCGATTTGTGTTTCAGTAAATGAGGAAGTTGTTCATGGGATACCTTCCCGTAAAAGAATATTAAAAGAAGGCGACATCGTCAGTCTTGATGCAGGTGTTATCTACAAAGGATATCATTCTGATGCAGCAAGAACCTATGGAGTAGGTAAAATCAGTAAAGAAGCAGAACTACTTATAGAAAACACAAAAAAAAGTTTTTTTGCCGGTATAGAGCAAGCAAAAGCAGGAAATTATTTACACGATATTTCCAATGCAATAGGTAAATATGCCGGAGACCTCGGATATGGTGTTGTCAGGGATTTGTGCGGTCATGGTATTGGCACACATCTTCATGAAGATCCTGATATACCTAATTTCATTCAGAAAAAAAGAGGCATAAAACTTGCTGCGGGAATGACACTGGCAGTTGAACCTATGATTAATATAGGAACATATAAAGTATGTTGGCTGGATGATGATTGGACAGTTGTCACATATGACGGCTCTTTGTCAGCACATTATGAAAACACGATTCTGATAACTGAAGAAGGATGCGAAATCCTTTCAATCTTATAGTATCTGACAGGAAGTGAAGAAATGGCTGATATAAAAAAAGGAAGCATTTGCAGATCTTTAGCCGGACATGATAAAGGAACCTACTATATTATAGTAGAAACAGGAAATGTGATAAAAGTCAGTGACGGAAAGTACAGACCGTTATCTAATCCCAAAGTCAAAAATTTAAAACATCTTGAGATTGTTGATTATGAAGATAAAGAAATAATCCGGATGATTGAGAATAACAGACTGCAAAATGAAAATATTAAATATTCTATAAAAAAATATCTGGCTCACTTAGATAAATAGCAGGAGGAAAAGATGTCAAAAGTTGATTCAATAGAAATTGAAGGAACAGTAGTTGAAAAACTACCAAATGCGATGTTTCAGGTAGAACTTGAAAACGGACACAAAGTTCTGGCACACATCAGTGGAAAGCTTAGAATGAATTACATTAGAATAATTCCCGGCGATAAAGTAACACTTGAGTTATCACCATATGATTTGACCAAAGGAAGAATCATTTGGAGAGACAAATAAATTTATAAAATACTACTTGTATTAGTTGTACCCTTGTGATATACTATCACTCGGACGTTTTTTTCAACTTTTATTTTGGTATAAAAGTTGCTTTTTCGTGGAAAGGAGGATTTACCATGAAGGTTAGATCATCAGTAAAACCTATTTGTGAAAAATGCAAAGTCATTAAGAGAAAAGGAAATATAATGATTATCTGCGAAAATCCTAAGCATAAGCAGAGACAGGGATAATTCCCGGCTTTTTTATGTTTGGAAATCCCGCTAATTTGCGGCTGCAGTGGCGAACCACCAGGGTGAGTTGTCAGCCACTTTAAATAAATATATTAACAACATTAAGAGATAATGGAGGTGTAACGCACATGGCTCGTATCGCTGGTGTAGACTTACCAAGAGAAAAACGTGTTGAGATTGGACTTACCTATATTTATGGTATTGGAAGAGTCAGCTCAAATCGTATTCTTGCTGAAGCTAAAGTAGACCCTAATACTCGTGTTAAGGATCTTACAGATGAAGAAGTAGGCAGAATTAAAGACGTTATTGACGCAAGTCAGACAGTTGAAGGTGATCTTAGAAGAGAAATCGCCTTAAATATCAAGAGATTACAGGAAATTGGATGCTACAGAGGCATTCGTCACAGAAAAGGTCTCCCTGTCAGAGGACAGAAGACAAAGACAAACGCTAGAACTCGCAAGGGTCCTAAGAAAACAATAGCAAATAAGAAAAAATAATACCCGATGAATAAACGGGAACCCATAAGGGAGGTTAGTTTAGAAAATGGCTAAAGTTACAAAAAAAGTGACAAAAAAGCGTGTTAAGAAAAACGTTGAACGCGGACAGGCACATATTCAGTCATCATTCAACAATACAATCGTTACTATAACTGATACAGAAGGTAACGCATTGTCATGGGCTAGTGCCGGTGGTCTTGGTTTTAGAGGTTCAAGGAAATCTACTCCTTATGCAGCTCAGATGGCAGCAGAAACTGCAACTAAGGCAGCTTTAATACACGGTTTAAAATCAGTAGACGTTATGGTTAAGGGACCTGGTTCAGGTCGTGAAGCCGCAATTCGTGCACTTCAGGCATGCGGTCTTGAAGTTACAAGCATCAAGGATGTTACTCCGGTACCACATAACGGATGTCGTCCACCAAAGCGTAGAAGAGTCTAATAGGAGGTGTAATAAAGTATGGCAGTTAATAGAGTTCCTGTTCTTAAAAGATGCAGAACACTTGGACTTGATCCAGTTTATTTAGGAATAGATAAGAAATCAAACAGAAAATCAGGCAGAGCCAACAAGAAGGTAAGTGAATACGGACTTCAGCTTCGCGAAAAACAGAAAGCAAAATTCATATATGGAGTTCTTGAGAAACCTTTCAGAAATTATTTCAAGAGAGCTGAGAAGATGAATGGCATGACAGGTGATAACCTCATGACATTACTTGAACTCAGACTTGACAATGTTATTTTCAGATTAGGTTTAGCCAGAACAAGAAAAGAAGCTAGACAGATAGTAGATCATAAGCATGTATTAGTTAATGGAAAATGTGTAAACATTCCTTCATACCTTGTAAATGTTGGTGATTCAATAGAAATTAAGGAGAAGGCTAAGTCTTCTCAGAGATATAAAGATATCCTTGAAGTAACAGGCGGAAGACTTGTTCCGGAATGGCTTGATGCAGATCAGGATAATCTCAAGGGCGTTGTTAAGGCAGCTCCTTCAAGAGATATGATAGATGTTCCGGTTAACGAGATGCTTATCGTCGAGTTATATTCAAAATAATAGGATGTAACCATGGCGGATGATGCCATGGATAAGGATCATTAGAATATGACAGACTCGATACGACACAACCCATAAAAGGAGGGACTTTTTAGTGTTCGAATTTGAAAAACCAACAATTAGAATCGAAGAAATATCTGAAGATAAAAGATATGGAAGATTTGTAGTAGAACCTCTTGAAAGAGGATATGGTACAACACTTGGCAATTCTCTTAGAAGAATTATGCTTTCATCGCTCCCAGGCTCAGCAGTTAGTCAGGTTAAGATCGATGGCGTTTTACACGAGTTTAGTCCTATTCCGGGAGTTAAAGAAGATGTTAGTGATATTATTATGAATATTAAGAATCTTGCTATCAAGAACAGCAGTGATTCAAATGAGCCAAAGATTGCGTACATTGAATGTGATGGACGTGAAGGCGTTGTAACAGCCGGCGATATTCATACTGATTCAGATATCGAGATAATGAATCCGGATTTGCCAATAGCTACATTAAATGGTGGAAATGATTGCAAGTTATTTATGGAACTTACAATTACTAACGGCAGAGGATATGTAAGTGCGGAAAAGAATAAGCACGAAGATACTCCAATTGGTGTATTGTCAATAGACTCTATCTACACACCTGTTGAACGTGTTAATATGACAGTTCAGAACACACGTGTAGGTCAGGTTACAGATTTTGATAAACTTACATTAGAAGTATACACAAATGGTACATTAGCACCTGACGATGCAGTCAGCCTTGCAGCAAAGGTACTCTGTGAGCACTTAAATCTTTTCGTTGATCTTTCAGATAATACAAAAGATGTTGTCGGCACATTCATTGAGAAGCCGGAAGATGAAAAGGTTAAGACCGGAGCAATTAACATTGACGAGCTTGAACTTTCAGTTCGTTCTTACAACTGTTTAAAGAGAGCCGGAATCAATACTGTAGAAGAGTTATGTAGCAAAACAGCAGAAGATATGATGAAGGTAAGAAACCTCGGACGCAAGTCATTAGAAGAGGTACTTGCCAAATTAAAAGAACTTGGATTAGAACTTAGTCCAAGTGAAGAATAACAAGGAGGAAAGCAACAAATGGCAGGTTATAGAAAGCTTGGCAGAACATCTGCTCAGAGAAAAGCTTTAATCAGAAACCAGGTAACAGCTTTACTTTTCAATGGAAAAATTGTTACTACTGAAGCTAAGGCTAAGGAAATCCGCAAAGTTGCTGATGGTTTAATTGCATTAGCAGTTAAAGAAAAAGATAACTTTGAGAATGTTACAGTTACTGTTAAGGTAGCACGTAAAGATAAAGATGGTAAGAGAGTTAAAGAAGTAGTTGATGGTAAGAAAAAGACTGTATATGACAGTGTTGAAAAGACTATCAAGAAAGACTTACCTTCAAGAGTACATGCAAGAAGAGAAATGATGAAAGTTCTCTACACTGTAACAGATGTTCCAACAGACAACTCTGGTAAGAAGAGAAATACAAAGACAGTTGATGTCGCAAATAAGTTATTTGACGAAATTGCACCTAAGTATGCTGGACGTAACGGTGGTTACACAAGAATCGTTAAGATTGGTCAGCGTAAAGGTGATGCAGCTATGGAAGTTCTTCTTGAGTTAGTTTAATTTTTGAAGATATATGCATATCAGAGCAGATGGTGCTTGGCATCATTTGCTCTTTTCTTTTAGAAAGAGAAAAGAGGTGTTGAAAAATGGGAATTATTAAAGCTGATGATTTGGTATTTGACTATATCAGAAGGGATGAAGAAGGCAATGTGGAAAATGTAACAGAGGCGGTTGACCATGTCAGCCTTGATGTGGAGCAGGGACAATTTATTGCCATATTAGGACATAATGGTTCCGGTAAATCAACACTGGCAAAGCATATTAATGCAATTCTCAAACCTACAGAAGGTGAAATGACCGTAGACGGAATGAGTACTTCGGAGGAAGATAATGTGTGGTCTGTGCGACAGACTGCAGGCATGGTATTTCAAAATCCGGATAACCAGATTGTAGCTACAATTGTAGAAGAAGATGTAGCATTCGGACCGGAAAATCTCGGTGTACCGACGGACGAAATCTGGGAAAGAGTTAATAAAGCATTAGAATCGGTAAATATGACAATGTACAGAGGGTATTCGCCTAATAAACTTTCCGGAGGACAGAAACAGCGGGTTGCAATAGCCGGAGTTCTTGCAATGAAGCCAAAATGTATTGTCCTTGACGAAGCAACGGCAATGCTTGACCCTTTGGGACGTAAAGAAGTAATGAGTGCCATAATTGAATTAAATAAAGTTGAAAAAATCACTGTCATCCTTATAACACATTATATGGATGAAGCAGTTTTAGCAGATAAAATATTTGTCATGGATAAAGGTAAAATTGCAATGGAGGGAACTCCAAGGCAGGTATTCTCCCATGTGGAGGAAATAAGGGAACTGAGGCTTGATGTTCCGGTAGCTACGGCAATGGCATACGAGCTTAGGAAAGCAGGATATAATATTCCAAAAGATATTTTAACAAGAGATGAATTAGTGGAGGCTGTATGTCAATTATATTAGATAATGTCAGTTATGTATACGGACAGAACGAAGGCTATATTAAACAGGCTCTTAAAGATATCAATCTTGTAATCGGGAAAAATGAATTTATAGGGCTTATAGGTCATACCGGTTCGGGAAAGTCCACAATGACGCAGATATTGAATGGATTATTAGTACCGACAACAGGAAATATGTATTTTGAAGGTCTTGATACCAAGGAAAAGAATTTCAATAAAAAGGAACTACGCCAGAAAGTCGGGCTCGTATTTCAATACCCTGAACACCAGCTTTTTGAAACAACAGTATTCAAAGACGTGTGTTTCGGACCTAAAAATATGGGTTTATCACAAAAAGAATGTGAACTGAGGGCATTTGAAGCACTGACAATGGTAGGATTCGACAGTGAACTTTTTTACCAGTCACCATTTGAATTGTCTGGAGGACAAAAAAGGCGTGTTGCAATAGCCGGCGTAATGGCTATGAAGCCGGAATATATTGTGCTTGATGAACCAACGGCGGGACTTGACCCTGTGGGAAGGGACGAGATTCTCGGAATGATAAAAGAAGTACACGAAAAAACACAGAATACCATAGTGCTTGTGTCCCACAGCATGGAGGACGTGGCAAAATATGTGGACAGAATTGTTGTCATGAACGATGGCAGGCTTACCTTTGATGATACACCGCAAAATGTTTTTTCACATTATAAAGAACTTGAAAAAATCGGACTTGCGGCACCTGAGATAACATATATTATGAATGATTTGAAAAAAAGAGGTTTTGACGTTAAAACCGATGCACTTACAATAGAAGAGGGCATAGCAGAAATCACAGAAAGACTTCAAGAGAAAGGAATATTCTGATGTTAAAAGATATTACATTAGGACAGTATTATCCAACAGAATCACCTATACACAAGCTGGATCCGAGAGTAAAGCTTTTTGGAACCCTTGTTTTTATTGTGTCTTTATTTCTGGCAAAAAATCCTGCTGTATATTGTATTGCCGCAACTTTTCTTTTTACCTGTATATATATATCAAAAGTGCCTGTAAAATATATAATGCGAGGACTAAAGCCGGTTATGGTATTGATGGCATTTAGCCTTCTTTTCAATATATTTGGAACGGATGGCCGGGTACTGGTAAAAGTCTGGAAACTCAAAATAACCTACGAAGGACTGATACAGGCTGCATATATGGGAATAAGACTTGTGTTCCTCATTATGGGTTCAACAATAATGACGCTTACAACAACTCCGAATATGCTGACGGACGGTCTTGAAAAGTCAATGAGATTTCTTAACGTAATCAAATTCCCGGTTCACGAAATTGCCATGATGATGTCAATCGCCCTTAGATTTATCCCGATTCTCGTAGAAGAAGCGGATAAAATAATGAAAGCGCAGCAGGCGAGAGGTGCTGACTTTGATAATGGAGGAATCATTAAGAAAACAAAGGCATTAGTGCCCTTACTCATTCCTCTTTTTGTATCGGCAATAAGAAGAGCTTACGATCTTGCAACTGCCATGGAGGCACGTTGCTACAGGGGCGGCAAGGGCAGAACTAAAATGAAACCTCTTAAATATACCGGAAAAGATTTTGTGGCGTATGCCATTCTTTTAGTCTATCTTGGAATTATTATTACCGCAAAAATACTTTGGAATTATTTCCTAAGGTAAAGGAGAATTAACATGAGAGTTATGCTTCGTGTTGCGTATGACGGCACCGGCTATTCAGGCTGGCAGAAACAGCCCAATGCAATTACAGTTGAAGAAGTATTGTGTAAGGCCTGTAAAAATCTTTTTGCCCAGGATATAGATATCATCGGAGCAAGCAGGACGGACGCAGGAGTACATTCATACGGAAATGTAGCTGTGTTTGATGTGGATACGAGGATACCCGCCGAAAAGATTTCCTATGCACTTAACAGCAGACTTCCGGAGGATATCCGCGTTGTGGAGAGCAGGCAGGTAAGTGAGAATTTTCACCCGCGTCATGTAGAATGCCGCAAAACTTATGAATATAAAATATGGAACGATAAATTTGAAAATCCTTTAGTTCGATATTACAGTCATTTTTTCTACGGAAATCTTGATATCGTAAAAATGAATGAAGCGTGCCGTTATTTTATCGGATTACATGATTTTACCTCGTTCTGCTCGGTAGGCAGCCAGGTTCAGAGTAAAATCAGGGAAATATATAGTATTTCTGTTGAAAAAAATAACAGGCTTATTACCATAAGAGTCACAGGAAACGGTTTTTTATATAATATGGTAAGAATAATTGCAGGTACACTGATTAAAGTAGGACAGGGACAGCTTGAACCCGCAGAAATTCCCAAAATTATTGACGGGAAAAACCGTGAACTTGCGGGACCTACAGCTCCTGCGCGGGGCCTTGCACTTGTTGAAATAAATTATGAAAAAACGGTTGACACAAATTAACCACTATTATATAATATTTAACTGTGGCGACATTAGGAATAAAGTGTTTCACCAAGCCCCGGAGAAACATTTTTAATATATAGTGCCAAGGGTGACGGACACATCTGAGGTGCTGATGCTAACAAATAATTTGATTTTGATAATCTCAAGGAGGTAAACCAATGAAAACATTCATGGCTAGTGCATCATCAATTGATAGAAAATGGTATGTAGTTGATGCAACAGGATATACATTAGGACGTCTTGCTTCAGAGGTGGCTAAGGTTTTAAGAGGAAAGAATAAGCCAACATATACACCAAGCATGGACACAGGTGATTACGTAATCGTAGTCAACGCAGAAAAAGTTAAAGTAACAGGTAAGAAGCTTGATCAGAAAGTTTACTACAGACATTCAGAGTATGTAGGAAGCCTTAAGGAGACAACTCTCAGAGAAATGCTTAACAAGCATCCTGAAAGAGTTATTGAATCTGCAGTTAAGGGTATGCTTCCAAAGGGACCTTTAGGAAGAGAAATGTATACTAAACTCCACGTTTACGCTGGTCCGGACCACAAGCATGAAGCTCAGAAGCCGGAAGTATTAACATTTTAATTTAGAAGGAGGAAAACACAATGGCAGCAAAGAAAGCAGTTAGCGCAAAGTTCTATGGAACAGGAAGAAGAAAAAGCAGTATTGCAAGAGTATATGTAACAGCCGGAACAGGTAAGATTACTATCAATAAGAGAGATATAGATGAGTACTTTGGTCTTGAGACATTAAAGGTTATCGTTAGACAGCCACTTGTAGCTACAGATACTACAGATAAATATGACGTTACAGTTAACGTTCACGGTGGTGGAACAACAGGACAGGCCGGAGCAATCAGACACGGCATTTCAAGAGCACTCCTTAAAGTTGATGCTGATTTCAGACCAACACTTAAGGCAGCAGGATTCCTCACAAGAGATCCAAGAATGAAAGAACGTAAGAAATACGGTCTCAAAGCAGCTCGTAGAGCACCACAGTTCTCAAAGAGATAATTTTTCAAGAACGAAGATATCAAGAAAAGCCCATTTTTCAATGGTTACAGAAGTTGTGGAATGCCGTCAGATGTGCTGGAATTTACATCGAATGCAACACATATGCAGCAGGTATGCAACAAGTATATTGATATGTATAGGACATTTTTCAGTAGAGATACTGGGGAATGTCCTTTTTTGCGCGTTTCTACAAGCGGTGCATTTGCTGGTGAATATTGGATGGGAGTGCTTGCACTCACAGACACATACTCGACGGCAAATATAGCGCGCCAGCGCGACATGAGCAAAATCACGGAGTGATTTGCGAATGGCATCGATTGTTTTCTAAATCTTATTAATCGCATCTACAAGCTCCTTTATATCAAAGTGGGTATACACTTTCTCTGTGAGTGTCATTGCACCTGAGGGTCCCACAATTTTTTTGATAATTGTCTGGTTAATACCGGCTTCTGCTAACATTGAGATGCATGTGTGTCTGCAGCAGTGCGATGTACGATTAATACCTAGCTGTTCCATCAATGGCTTGAAATAGCTATCGTAGTAGTCTCGGTGTTCAAAATGTTTTCCATAAAGAATTCGATGAGGCATTAGAAGAATATAATAAAAAACAGACACGACAAGACCGGAAAATCGAAGATTATTTTGAACATATGGCTGGTAAGGAACAGGATATGGCAGTTGAAATAATCATTCAGATAGGTGACATGGAGTTCTGGAAGCAATTTGATGATATGAAGTCATATATGAAATTGTCATATCAGATAATACTGGACGAGCTTAGAAAGAGACTTCCACAGTTTGTATTTGCAAATGCTGTGGTTCATCTTGATGAGGATATTAAGTTGTTTGCTTCAAAAATTGCTTATAAGGAGTTGGAGCGTAGTCAGACTAAGGAACTTAATGAAAAACGTTCAGAACTTCAATCGGTAAGACAAGAGATTGCAAGTGTGGCGGACAAGGCAAATGAAGCAGTAGAATTGCTTGGTAAGATCAATGCATTTATATCATCATTCAGATTATTCGCTCCGACAATAGAAGAATATGCTAATCATGTTGAAGCAGATAAGATTATAGAAGCAGGAAACTCGTTCAGAGGAATATTTTATGAAATAGGAAAGCTGCTGGAGACATTTAAAGAACTGATAAAAGAAGGATTATGCTGGTTTCCAAGGCTTATGAGGTGGAAAACTTCTAAGGGTGAAGTAGCTCCGGTATTCATAGAGAAAAGCAATGGATATTCATATTCGGTGTATGGATATATGAATGTGGATACTAAGGAGTATTATAGTAAAGAGTCAATTCAATGGGAGATTAAGGCAGGTAACAGGACAGGAACAGTTGAACAGATGGATGCTAATGTTGAGGCTATGGCTAGGGATTTGCAGGAGATATTGAGGATTGGAGCGGAGCAGAAGAGGTTGTGGGAGGTGTATGAGGGAAGATAAAAATAAGGTATCTTGAATATAATTTTCAAGATACCTTATAATATTAGTTAAGAACTGATTTTCCTGCCAAATTTATATCCGAGATTATATGCATCAATAGCACTCTTATGGCGTACAGCACCGGCTTGACTATCGGGCAAATGAGAAAGATCTGATTGTGGGGAATTGCCTTGTAGAGCATCTTTTAGTCCCTCTTCATAAGCACAAGCGGCACAGATATGTCGTCCCCCGTTTCTATTATCTTGAGCTTCTGGAAGCTCATTAAAACCTTGCAAATATCGATGTTGTTTGTTACATATAGCCATATTGAAACACCTCCTATATGATAGTTTCTAAAATAAATATCGATGCTTATAGACCAATAGCATATAATGGTAAGTTATCAAAGTAATGAGGACAACCAAGTTCATCCATATAATCATAATAATCTTGATATTTGGGAACATTAAACCAATCAGATGACAATAGATAGATATAAACCAAATTGTAACCAATAGGATCCAAAAGCCGTCTATATTCTCTGATTTTGAATGGGAATGTTGCGAGTTTTTCATCAACTGAACCACTAGTGTACTGAAATTTTTTTTCAATAATGTAAACAGTTTTATCAATTTCATTTATAAAAGCTTCATCAGGCTTCCATCGTTTGGAGTTGATGGCTCGGTCATTAATTCCATTTTGTCTCAAAAATATTGTAGAAAATTCATCTTGATTTATGGAGTAACCTAGTAACTGGTTTCTATCATATACTTCAAAATGATTGGCAATGATAAATCCGGCATTTTGTAATGCTGTATTTAGGGATGTTGTTTGTTCGAAATGGAGTCCATTTCTATTGGTGTTAGCTCCGCCACCAAAGCGATTAGCTTGTCTTGGCATTTGTCTTCTCCTCCTTAAAAAAGTCATTGATTTCAACATTGAGTACATTTGCAATCTGATTAAGTACAGATATGGAAAGACTTTTATCACAACCAGAAGCTTCAATTTTAGAAAGATAACTGATACTGATTTGAGCCTTTTCTGCAAGCTGCATCTGTGTTAAATTAGCTTGTTGTCTATAATGTTTTATATTTGAACCTATAGTACGATATAGGTCAGTATCATTATTAAAATGCATAGCTATACCTCTTTCATTATTTGTGAATATTATCTCATGCTATGAACGAGATAAAAATTCACTTATTGTGAAAGAAAAAAAGAGATGGCTTTTTTAACTGAGTTGAGGTAAACTTATATATATGATTGGTGGAAGGTGGGGATTACAATGGATTTATTTCAAGAAAAATATGAATATGATAAATTTGTAATAGAGACAGCACATAAAATTCAAGAGATACAACAGGACTTTAATAACCTTTCTGATGAAAATAAAATTAAGTTTCAAAATGATGTTATGAGAGCATTCATGATAAAAGGTATCGAGGGTGTTTCAGAATACTTCAGCCAATGGAAATGAAAAGGAGGCATGACTTATAAGTTTACAACCAAATAATTTCAAGCTTGAACCAACAACAGTCTGGTCGTTTCCAGACAGGGGAAGTTGGGCAACGCATTCAGGAAAGTATCGGGGAAATTGGTCACCATATGTACCAAGAAATCTGATACTTCGATATTCTAAACCAGGTGACTGGATTTTAGATCAATTCATGGGTAGTGGAACCACACTGGTTGAGGCAAAACTACTATGTCGTAATGCGGTAGGTATAGATATTAATCCGCAGTCAGTTTCAATCTCAGAAACAAATTTACAATTCCAATGTGATACAAGTTCAAAAATATATATACGAGAGGGAAATGCAGCAGAATTGCATTTTATCAAAGATGCTCATATAGATTTTATCTGCACTCACCCACCATATGCTGATATCATAAAGTACAGCGAAGGCATAGAAGGGGATATTTCCATGCTGGGAGTAAAGCCATTCATAGATGCAATGGATAAAGTGGCATATGAAGCATATCGTGTGTTAAAAAAGGGGAAAATGTGTGCTGTTATGATTGGTGATATAAGAAAATGTGGAAAAGTTATTCCGTTAGGGTTTTGTATGATGGAGTGCTTTTTGCGTGCTGGATTTATTAACAAAGAAATAATTATAAAAGAACAGCATAATTGTAAATCTACTGGTTACTGGGAAAAACAGAATAATAGTTTTTTGCTTCTGGCACATGAATATATATTTGTCTTTGAGAAGTAATGTAAGTATATTGGATTCATATCTAGAGTGAAAGTTTTAATTGTTATTTTCTATGTTAGCAAGTATAATTAATTTATTAGATTTTGTTATTTTGTGACTAGAGAAGAGGAATCAAAATGAGTAATTCAAGTGTCGCTCCATTTGTGAAGTGGGCTGGAGGAAAACGTCAGCTTATTCCGCAGATAAGAGAAAGAATGCCTGAAAAATATAATGATTACTATGAGCCGTTTGTAGGTGGTGGCGCTGTAATATTTGATCTACTACCTGCAAATGCTCTGATTAATGATATAAATAAAGCTTTGATTAACACATACAGAACAATATGTAATGAACCTCATGCTTTTCTGAAAGAGGTCAACAGACTGGATAATGATATGTGGGAAGATGGTAAAAAGTATTATTATTCTATCAGAGAACATTATAATGACAAGCTTATGCGGTCTGAATATGATGTAGAGCTGGCAGCATTATTTGTATCTATAAATAAGCATTGTTTTAATGGATTATATCGTGTGAATGGCAAGGGATTATTCAATGTTCCATATAATAATAGTCGCAGGGTTTCTGTTGATGAAGAGGTTATTATGGCTACATCAAAGTACTTGCAGGGAGTAACCATTATAGATGGTGATTTTGAACAGGCTTGTAAGAATGCAAAGAAAGGTGATTTTGTATTTATAGACAGTCCGTATGCACCTTTGAATCCTACATCCTTTGAATCCTACACAAAAGAAGGGTTTGATATAGAAAGCCACAAGCGATTAGCAAAGCTTTATGATGAATTAACGGTCAGAGGCTGCTACTGTATGCTCACGAATCATAATACAGAGTTGATAAATGAGTTATATGGTAATAAGGGCTATAAAATAGATGTTGTAAGCGTAAAGCGTATGATTAATTCAGATGCATCTAACAGAGTTGGCGAAGAAGTGATTATATGCAATTATTAAAGGAGTCGAGATAATGGATAACTTATTTACTAAAAAAGTGCCATTATACTTTGAGACTGATGAATCACAGTTGATTGCAGGTGATTCAATTAAAATTCTAACAAAAATGAAACCGGAATCTGTAGATATGATATTTGCGGATCCGCCATATTTTTTAAGTAATGACGGAATTACCTGTCAGGGTGGAAAGATGGTTTCAGTAAATAAAGGCTCATGGGATAAGCTTTCAGAAGGCGGAACTAGTGTCGAAGAAAAACATAAGTTTAACAGAAAGTGGATTAGGTTATGTAAGAAAGTACTAAAGCCAAATGGCACAATATGGATATCAGGAACATTACACAATATATATTCGATTGGTATGGCATTGGAGCAGGAAGGTTTTAAAATAATTAATAATATTACATGGCAGAAAACAAATCCACCACCAAACTTAGCATGTCGATGCTTCACACATTCCACCGAGACCATTTTATGGGCTAGAAAGAATGATAAGAAGTCTCGGCATTTTTTTAATTATCAGAAAATGAAAGAAATGAATGGCGGCAAGCAGATGAAGGATGTGTGGACAGGCTCATTGACAAAGCCATCCGAGAAGACAGAAGGAAAGCATCCTACACAGAAGCCGGAATATTTGCTGGAAAGAATAGTATTGGCATCTACGGAAGAAGGACAAGTTATATTAGATCCGTTTTGTGGTTCAGGAACCACAGGGGTGGAGGCAGTAAGATTTGGACGAAAGTTTATAGGAATAGATGTAAATGAAGAGTATATGGAAATATCTAAGAAAAGATTGGAGAAGGTACTATGAGTGATTTTAAAAAACAGATTGAAGAAGATATAAAGGAATATCAGGAAAACTATAAATACATAAGTAATATTGAGAAGGACGAATGGGCTTTTAATTACTGGGTACTTGACAAGCTCTTCTATGAAGATGAGGAATTGGTAGAAGAAAAAATAGTTGACTATCATGATCTTGGGATTGATGCTTATGAGATATATGAAGATACTAAAGACATTTTTTTGATCCAGAATAAGTATTATGGTGAAACAACGGGAATTACTGCTGAATATGTAAAAAATGATTTTTTATTAAGAGCAATTACTGCATTAGAAAATGGAACATATAAGAAATCAGATGAATTACAGGGAGCTTTTTCAAAATACAAGGATAGTGCAGATTTTACGGTTCATCTTCAATTATTTGTTACTAATAATATTCATAACAAGGAAGCTGATGATTATGTTAAAAAATTTAACATTTCTCATCCAAAGTATATTGCAAAGATCTTTTATTTAGACGATATAGAAGAAAGATATTATGGTGAAACACAGCAAATAAAGAAAAATATATTTGTTAAGGTGGAGAGTGTGAATAAGGGAACTATTCTCAATATAAATACCGAAGGATATAAATTGGAAAATGTTATTGATGCAAGATATGTACTTACGCCTGTAGTTTCTGTTTATAGACTGTATAGAGATTCTATAGAAAAAGGATATCCTATTTTTGATAAAAATATAAGAGAATATCTTGGTAATAAAGGTGTAAATAAAAGTATTTATCGGACATTGCTTGATGAAGAAGATAGAAAGAACTTTTTCTATTATAACAATGGTATTACTGTGATTTGTGATAAAATGACAAAGATTGTAACTCAACCATCAGATTACAATATGAATGCAGTATTTACAATTGATAATCCTCAGATAGTTAATGGTTGTCAAACGGTCAACTCAATTTATGAAGCATTAAAAAATATAGATCCTAATAAGTTAGAGAAAGAGTTTAAAGATACATTTGTTATGCTAAAAATACTTGAAATAGATAGAGATGACAATGCAGATAGTAAATTGTATAAGGATATTGTGAAATATACAAATTCGCAGAATTCAATTGATGAAAAGACGTTTGTGGCAAATACAGACACATTTATTAGATTGCAAAATGAATTTGAAGCTAAAGGTTTTTTATTACTTATCAAACAAAGCGATAAGAATAAATTTGCCAATAAGTATAAGGTCGCAACAAAACTTAAAGAGTTGAGTTCAGAAAGAATAAATAGATTTGGCTTAAACGAGATAAAGAAGGCTAATGATGCATATATTCCACTTGAAAAATTTTTACAGGTTATTAATGCATTTGTAGCTGGTGGTTATGTGGCATATGTAAAAAAGAGTAGTATGTTAAAATTTGGAAGTGAACAGTATCAAACGGCAATTAATTTTATAAAGAATGGACAGGTTACTAATGAGGTAATGCTGGATCTTTATATGCTTTATAAAAGAGCTGAACAGACTAAAAAGGAAAAAAATGATAGCCGTACACCAATACCATACTATTTGATAGATGGATTTGCTAAATATGAGTGTTGTGGTAGAAATCCAGAAAAAATAGTCGAACAATTATGTAATAAGGATAAAGTTAATAAAGTGATTAATTTATATACTGCTGTATCAAAGGCATATGCGAGAGAATATCTTAAGAAATTTAATATTGATTATAACAAGATGATAAAACGAAATGTAGAATATGATATTTTTGATTCGCAAAGAGATACATTAATTGATGTACTTTAGGGAGGAGAATATGAGAAATTTTGACGAATGGCTGAGCAAATTCAGACCAAGTATTTCAAGCTATGATTATTACATTGATTTTGAAAAGGTCATTAAGAATGTTGATGAAATCAAGGTAGAACTAAACATTTTGAATTCATTAATTGGATCAAAGAATATAGAAGATGAGTTTGAAAAGATAGTGACAAGATATCCGGAAACATTAAAATGTATACCATTGTTACTTGCAGTCAGGGGTAACGAAATATACGCACAGGATGAAGATGGAGCATTTTTATACAATTTCAAAACTATGAACTACGAGGTAGAGCAATACAAGGTATTTATGAGAAAAACAGGATTGTTTGATATGATAGCAAACCATCTTGTAAATAATCTGGTAGATTATGCACTGGGGATTGAAACAGGTTTAGATTCTAATGGACGTAAAAATCGTGGGGGTCATCAAATGGAAGATTTGGTTGAGAAGTACATTGTGGCAGCAGGTTTTAAGAAAAATGAGAATTACTTTAAAGAGATGTACTTAAAAGATATTGAATCTAAATGGAATATTAATTTGTCAGCACTTTCAAATCAGGGAAAAGCTGCTAAAAGATTTGATTTTGTAATTAAGACTGACAAGATGATCTATGCTATTGAGACAAACTTCTATGGTGGAGGAGGTTCTAAACTTAATGAGACTGCAAGAAGTTACAAGATGCTTTCGCAGGAGGCTGATACAATAGATGGATTTACCTTTGTATGGTTTACAGATGGAATTGGCTGGAAGAGTGCTAGAGGGAACTTAAGAGAGACCTTCGAGGTTATGGATACTATTTATAGTATTGATGATATGGAGAATGGGGTAATTAAAAGAATTATGCTATAGCAAAGGAGAAAATGAAATGGCTGATATTAACGATTTTAAAGTGTTAAAAAATAAGTGCATTAAAATGTATGACTATTTTGGAAAGGGAGAGTTTACAGGGGAAAATGATAAGGCAAGAATGGGATTTTATCATCTAGTATTAGAAAATATAGCAGGGATTAATGAAGTCAGTGAAATCCAAGATTGTATAATAGATACTGAATATAATAAGACAATTCTAAAAATAGATACAGATGATTTGGGGATTGATGCAGTGTGTTATAAAGATGAATATATTGATGGCGAGAGACCGATATATTTATTTAATTTTAAACATGTTAACAGTTTTAAGGAGGCAACAACTAAAGATAATGATATATCACGAAGTATGAAGTTTATCGAGTATTTAGATTTGAGTTTGGAAACAGTACCTAAAGATATGGGGAAAAAAGTGCGCGATAAAATAATGGACATACGAAAGAAGTTAGATTCTAATGAGGCTTATAGAATATATTTATATATGGTTTCTAATAAATTAGGTGAATTTGCTGAAAGCTCGTTAGAGCACATTAAAGTATTAGCAAATAATTATGGAATAAAGATAATTAATTTGTCGTTGGATGATTTAACTAAATACATATTTGATAGTAGAAAATCAACAGAAAGTCAGTTTATGCTATCAAAAGACGATTTTTTGTCATTTGATGGAGATAATAAATCTACGAAGAAATCATTTATAGCTAAAATGTCTTTGGTTGATGTTGTACGTATATTTTCAAGTGATGAGCAATTAACGCACAAGTATAATATAGAAGATGATAGTGAAATTGAGGGGGCAAAACTAGATATATCTTTATTATATGATAATGTTAGAGGTTATCTTGAGGAAACATCGTTTAATAAGAATATTAGAAATACATTAAAAGAAAATTATATGGATTTCTTTATGTTTAATAATGGTATTACTGTTACAGCTGAAGAAATAACATCCGAACCCAAAAATTCAAATGAAAAATATTTATTTACATTAAAAAATTATCAGATTGTTAATGGAGGACAAACAATTCGAACGATTTTTTCATACCTAAATGAAGTTAAGGAAAACGGAGATAATTTATTTTATAGAAATACATATATCCTTGTAAGAATATTTAAAATAGAAAAAGATAGTATGTTAAAAAATGCAATAGCGGAATATACAAATAGTCAAAATCAGATATCAGCGTATGATTTAAAATCTGTTGATGTAATTCAAATACAGATTGAAAATTATTTAAAGGAACATGATATACTTTATGTTAGAAAAGCAGGGGATGTGGGAGAAGCAAATTGTACATATAAATATAGAATTTCTAAAGAAGAACTTGCTCAAATTATATATTCAGTTCAAGGCTATCCAGATAGAGTTACAAACATGAAAATTAAGTTATTTACAGATTATTATAATGATATCTTTCCAAAAGATAATTTTCCTTTTGAAAAAATAGTGAGGTATATAGAAAACTATTTTGCAATTAAAGAAAAATATAAAAAGAAAAAGGGCATATCAAATTGTTTTTATGTATGCTATCTTGTGAATACAATTGGATTAACTCTTGATGAGTCTGTTAAGTTCTTAGATGAGTTTATTGCTAAGATTAAAGAAGAGAGAAAGCAAATATCTATACCACGTATTTTGATACAAAAGAGCACAAGAGATATTTTTCTTGAGGAAGCTAATAAAATAAAAGCAAAGTAAGAGTTGCAATATATAAAATGTGAATGTGGAGATGTGTTGATTTGCAGAAATTAGTGTAAAAAAGAAAATTAAAAAAATATTTACGGACACCAATCCTCATCCATAGCATCAGCCCAAGCCTGCAACTCGCAATCAAGAGCAAGTGCAGCATACATAAAAGGATTATCAATCGCAAGGTTATCAATAAGCCTTTGAGAGTTAGGTGTAGTATGGGGATTCTTTTCAGCTTCTGCACAGAATAAGAATAGAAGTGTATTATCAGCAAAAGCAATATCAATTCCGTTCTTGTACTAGTTATAGTAAGCAAAATGTATTTTCATAGTATTAGTCCTTTCTTTGTTAAAGTAATGAGTAGTTCTGGGAATGTGTGGGCAGCCAACCGCATACAACAGATATGCAACACTGTCATACACAAATCCCCTATTTATGGGCTTTTCTTGTTATCTAAACGTTAACAAAGAGATAATTTCACACAGATGTGTATTCACACCCCAGACTTTGGTCTGGGGTGTTTTTTTATAAAAATTGTAGTAGGATAATTAAAGCTGTCAAGGCTGCAATAAATAAAGCAAAGATATGTAAAAAACCTATAGCAGGTTATGACAAAGAAAAAAGCGGGCTTATGTAGAATATGCAAATGGGGAACGAAAGTATGTGTAACAAAAATTCAAAAACATAACTGTATGATAAAATTATACAAAACCAACCATCCCCCAATAATACCCAAAAACTGTATGATAATTGAATACTATCCAAAAATTATCCCAAGTTATATAATTAGGACATCAAAACAAGGAGAGAAGGGTTTAGGATGTTTGAAGTAAAGGATAGTAAGCAGATAGGTGCATACATTAAGAAACTAATCTATAGTAAATATCCCAGTCAGAGACAGTTTTGTATCGAGTACATTAAAAAAATGGGATTTGATGAAGCGGATTCAGAACAAATAAGAAGAACAACCAACAAAGTGAATCAGATAATTAAGGGTGACCGGGCAACAGTTCAGGTAGATGATTTACCGTTTTTTTGTGAATTGTTGCAAGTGTCCTGTGAACAGATCCTTAGCTGTGGAGATTGTTATAGACCGATAAAGAATCATATTACAAATTATGAAGTGGCATTTTCACGAAATCGTAAAGAATGGGAAGCGTATATGAATCGGGAAGATAATTTGTTCCTGAATTATGATGAGTATGGTAAATCTGTTGTGGATTATGCACTGGAGTTTAAAAATTATGATTTTATAAAATTTCTCATGGAAAATGGACATTTGGAATTTGCCGATAACAGTGCAATGGGAAATGGAATTTCGTTTGGATTAAAAACCGATATCAAACGACGTGACATCGGAAAAACAGATATATGGCCTATTCCAAATACGTATTATGAACCGGATAATCTTTTTTATGAGGAAGTTCTAAGGACAAGAGTTCTTGCTTTAGCAACTGAAAAAAAAGATTTTGAAATGTTAGAAAAGTTAAGAGCGAGGATGAACCCGGCAATGTATAATATTAATATATGTGGGACATTTGGCGATGATTTGATTAGACAACGTAATGAAGACTTAATTTGTAAAATTGCGGAATCGGAGGACGATATTATTGAATATTATTCAGATGAATATGAGGTAAAAGACAGACTTAATCATACGAATAGATTTATTTACCCTTACTTATCTGAAGTAATTGAGATTATGATTGAAAACGGCAACAAAAATGTTGAAAGAGTGTTAGAAAAAAGCATTATACACAATGAATATGTTTTTAACTGCCTGTCGGAGAATATGAATACATATATGCAGATGCTTATTACAAAAGCTGATGAAGAATGTGGAGATTGGATAACACCGGAACTTAAGAAAATTAACAGAGATAGAGCAATTAAAAATGCATTATGTGGATTTAAATATAATTCTGATGAAAAAATAGTTTCGTATAATTATGGTATAAAAAGAGGTGTAATTGAAGGAATGGTTTCCAATATAATCAGTATTGAAAAAACTCCTGAAAAAGAACCGATAAAAGAATTAGTTGAAAAGCTTAATGATTTAGCAAATAAAATTATTGAATTAGGAAAGGAAAGATAAATTATGGGTTTATTTTTTGATATGAATGATGGAGATTTTTGCCATAAAATCTCTGATAATATGTACATGGATTCCGACGGAGATATGATGATGAAAATGTCAGACAATATAGGAATGGATATGGACACCGGAGAGATGCACTTTCTAATCGGTGATTCAGGAACCAAAATAGATGAGTGGGAATAAGAATAATGTAAAAGTTTTAATATCACTTAATGAATAGAAGGTTCATTAAGTGGTATTTTTTATTGGTTTGACTAAGTGAAAATATTATTGTAAAAAAATTATAGGCAATGCAATTTTTTACCGGGTTGAATCGTATATATAGTGAAACCGGTTTTATGAATGAAAGAACAGAGGAAGGAGAAAAATGGTTTGTATAGTCGCGATGAATTAGAAAACATTATTAAAAAATACGGCGACAGCGTTTACAGGCTGGCATATCTCAAAATGAAAAATAAAGACAAAGCAGATGATATTTACCAGAATGTTTTCCTGAAGCTTATAAAACAAGACAATAGAATAGAACCTGAGGAACACCTTAAAGCGTGGCTTATGAGGACAACCGTTAATTGCTGCAAAGATTACTGGAAATCATCATGGCACAGGAAAGTCAGTTATGAAGAAAAAGAACCCGATGCCGGTAATAGACAGGAAAATGGGTATCTTACAGAGCTGGTGCAGGATATGCCGGAAAAATATAGGACAGTAATTCATCTTTTTTATTATGAAGGCTACAGTATCAAAGAGATTGCCCTTATGCTTGGGAAAAAAGAGAATACAATAGCCAGTCAGTTGTCAAGAGGACGGGAACGTTTGAAAGGAATGTTATCGGAAAAGGAGGTACGGGGATATGGATTTTGAAAAAGAATACAGAATAGAACAGGACAGAATAAAACATAATATTGGCTTGGACAGGATGATTCTTGAGAAATGTGAAGAAAAAGCACCTAAAAAGAAAATCAGCCTTGGAAAAATTTATGCCCTTGCAGGACTTGTGGCAGCAGTTATTATTGTGGCAATCGGAGTTCCGTCAGCAATTACGTATGGCGAAAATATTTACAACTCATACAGCCTTGTGATTGGAAACAGGACGGTGGAGATGGAGCCTATGGAGCCGGTGTATTTTGATATTGAAAGATTCATATCAAAAGAGGATGTCCAACAAATTAAATACAAAGATCATATATCTTATTGGGTTGCATTTGAGGATGGTAATCTTTTAGAAGATTATACAGGAATGAAGTTGCCGGAAGATAAAGATTTTGTATTTAGAGATATGATGGTAGGCTTTTCTGATAAATATAATATTGTGCGGTGTTCAATGACCGTCAGACAGATATCCACAGGTCAGAGCGCATTAATAAATTCACAGTTCTTTGCTAATGAAGTAAAAGACGGAGAAGAACTTGGTGATGGTCGTGATAATGTAAAAGCGTCATTTGTATACACGCTCAGTAACGGTTCAAAAGCATATTTTATCTGGGAAGGAAAGGATGAGCCTATGGAAGGTGTTAGAAATACGCATGACCCTGATGAATATCAGACCGTATATTTTTGCGCCCACGGCATACAATATCAGATGTCAATCGGCAGAACCGAAAAACAGACAAAACTTGCAGTAGATATAATGGAATTGTTCATTAAGTAAGACGGGAATACTTTTTGCCGGTGAGCCTACAGGAGCATTGAACATGACGCAGGGATTGCGGCAAAGTGTAAAAGAGTATTATATCTTGTCTTAATAACTGGCTTATGGATTTGGGATGGTAAAAATAATATGACATGTGTTATAATACCATTTGGTGATATACATAAGAAGGTATTATATGAATAACGGAATAGATTTCGGAAAAGACGGGATATGGAAAATATTATTTAAACTGGCACCTCCTGTAATGGCAGCACAGCTTATACAGGCGTTATATAACATGGTGGACAGTATATTTGTGGGAAGATACTCGGAGGCCGGACTTACGGCATTATCGATAATCTATCCGATACAGCTTTTAATGATAGCGGTAGCCGTGGGAACGGGCGTCGGTATCAACACTTTAATGGCACATTATCTCGGAATGGGTAAAGTAAAAGAAAAAGATGAAACGGCAGGAACAGCCACATTGCTTGCACTTGTGATGTGGGCTGTTTTTGCTACAGTCAGCTTTTTTCTTATGCCGAAATATGCGGGAATGTCAACCAAATCACCGGAGATAATTAAAGAAGTGGTTACTTATGGGAGGATAGTTTCCGTATTAAGCATAGGACTTTTTCTTGAAAGTGCATGGACAAAAGTATTGCAGTCAGAAGGTAATATGAAGCTTCCTATGATAGCCCAGATAGCAGGTGCGGTAATTAATATTATATTGGATTACCTCCTTATATTCGGAATAGGATTTTTTCCGGCACTTGGAATAGCAGGTGCGGCAGTAGCCACGGTAACGGGGCAGATAGCTGCGGCTGTAATCGTAATGACTAAGGGATTCAGAAAATCTCCCCCACTTTCAGTTTATAAAAAGTATGCCAAAAAAATCTATTATCTTGGATTCCCTAATATTTTAATGCAGTCGGCATATACATTTTATATATTTGGACTTAATATGATTCTAAAGGGATTTTCAGACCAGGCAGTAACGACACTGGGATTGTACTATAAATGGCAATCGTTTTTCTTTATTCCGTTAGGGGCAATGCAGACCTGTATAGTTCCCGTCATAAGCTACAACTACGGTGCCGGTATGTATGACAGATGCAAAAAGACGTTAAAAGATGCGGTAATTTTTGGATGGACTCTTATGATTATAGGAACCCTTTGCTTTGAGATAATTCCGGGGCCGATGTTAAGGGTATTTTCAAGGGATGCAAAGGTAATTGAGATTGGAGTTAATGCCTTTCACATTATAGGTATGTCTTTTATACTCCTTGTAACGTCACTTACGTTTCCTGTATATTTTCAGGCAATCGGACAGTCTGTTAAAAGTTCGCTGCTGACGATTTTAAGGACGGTGGTATTGTTTGTACCATTAGGCTGGCTGTTCTCAAAGCTTGGACTTAAATATTTCTGGTGTACCTTCCCTGTGACGGAGTTTATAACTACAGCCGCAGGGTTAATAATGTTAAAAAGATTCAGAGGTAATTATGAATAACGGAGATACAAGAAAAAAAATATATAAAATACTTGTAGGAATTGTTTTTTGCACGCTTGCAGGAGTATATATTTTTGGCATGGTCTTTCAGCTTTACATAAAAAAACATTATGGTAACGGGCTTGGGGGCTGGTGTGAATCATATAAGACAGGGTGGGAACGTGTGTATGAAGATGGTACAAGAAAGCCACTTGATTATCCTGTCAGTATAACTGAAGGGGGAAATAAAGATATTGTTGTGGAAAACGTTCTTCCGGACAATCTTCCTTATGATTCCGTATTGTCGTTGACTCTGGGGAGAAGCACAAAGATATATCTCGATGATGTTCTTGTGGGAATGTATAGAAATGATGATAATCCTTTACCGGGGTTAATGGAAAAAAACAGAATTATTTATATAGATTTGGGAAGCCAGGCCTCAGGCAAGACCATAAGAATTGTCAGAAATGTACCCAGGGATAATGTTCTTGTCTTATCAAAAGTTTTTCTGGGTAATGCCTATGGCATATATGAGGAATATCAGAAACTTTGTGGCGTCCAGATGAATGCATCTATAATTCTTGCTATATTTGCATTTGTGAGTATTGTTGTAAACCTTATTTTACATATAAAAGGAAAAAAGGATATAAGTATTTTATCCCTGAGTGTGGGGGTTCTTGCTGTTGCAAGCTGGCTCATATTTGATAATATGCTGTATCAGTACATATTCAAGATTTATTATATAGATGGAATATTAGGATATCTTGTTATAATGCTTGCACCGGCGTTTTTTGACCATTACCTTAACCGGGAACAGGAATACAGGTATCGCCGTCTTTATACGGTGTCCATAGTTGTTGTAATTCTGAATTTTATAGTATTCACAACACTTCACTTTACGGGAGTCGTAGATTTTTACAGTTCTCGTTTACCAATGAATATTGTTCTTGCAATACAGATTGCAAGCGTTGCATATACCCTTATAATGGATTTGATAAAAGGATATATAAAAGAATATAAGGTTATTGCCCAAGGTTTCCTGGGATTTGCAATATGTGCTCTTATTGAGATTATAATGATTAACTTTGGAAATAACAGAAATACTGATGGTATGTTTATGATTATCGGCTTGTATTTTCTGCTTATAATGGCTGTTGTTAATTTCATAAAAAACAATATCAGAATACGTGAGAAGGCAGTCTATGCGCTTAAAGCCAACCAGTTAAAATCCAACTTCCTTGCCAGTATGAGCCATGAGATAAGAACTCCTATCAATGCGATAATGGGTATGAATGATATGATACTTATGAGTGACCCGGACAAAGCAATCAAGGAATATGCGGGAAATATTAGATCGGCAGGAGATACTCTTTTGTCAATTATTAATGATATTCTCGATTTTTCAAGAATCGAATCAGGTAAAATAGAGCTTGTTGAAAATACATTCAGTACCATATCAATGCTTAACGATGTTATTATGATGATAAAAGGAAAAGCGGAGAATAAAGGGCTTGAATTTATTGTGAAGGCAGATAAAGAAATGCCGTCATCTTTTAAAGCTGATGAAGTGAAAATCAGGCAGATACTTACAAATGTACTTGGCAATGCTGTAAAATATACAGAAAAAGGCAGTATAGAACTGATTATGAAAGGTTCTTATGTGGAAGATAAGTATGTTCTTAATGTAACGGTTACCGATACAGGAATAGGTATCAAAGAAGAATTTAAAGACAAGATATTTAATAAATTTGAACGTGCCGATACTATGAGCAGTGTGGAGGGAACAGGTCTCGGACTGTCCATAACGAAAAAATATCTGGGCATTATGGGCGGAACGATTTCTTTTGACAGTAAATACGGAGAGGGTTCCGAATTTTATATATCCATACCGCTTAATGTAGAAGACGATACTCCGATTGGGGATTACAAAGAAAAACTTAATAATTATTATAAATGCAGTACCTTAGATACAGGTTATCTTGCAAAAGATGTAGATGTCCTTGTTGTTGACGATAATGAAATGAACCTGTCTGTTACGGGAGGGCTGCTTAAAAAGGCAGGAATGAATATCACAACCTGCCGCAGTGGGAAAGAGATGCTTGAAATTACCGAAAATCACACTTTTGATGTGATTCTGCTTGACCATATGATGCCGGAGATGGATGGTATAGAAGCCCTTCATAGAATGAAAAATGATGACAGGACCTTATGTAAGAACGTTCCTGTAATAGCGATGACAGCCAATGCCATTAAAGGCGCAAGGGAACAATACATTATGGAAGGTTTTGATGATTACATCAGTAAGCCCGTAAGTTATACGGAACTGTTAACCATCATTAAAAAACACCTGCCTGACTGTAAGATAGGCAAAACAGACGACATAAAGGATGAAATTGTATTTCCTGAGGTAAATGAATTTGATTTGCACCATGCAATGTCAATTATAAATGATAAGAAAGTATTAATTTTAATGATTAGGGACTATGGGGATTATTTAAAGAATCTTCCAAAGGTGCTTAATGACAGTCTCAATAATCTTAAAGACTATGAGATAAACATACATAGTCTTAAAAGCAGTTCAGACGCGGTGGGAGCTCTTACAGTATCAAGAATTGCGAAGCTCATTGAAGAAGCTGTACATAATAATGATACTGACAGAATTAATATATTACACCCGATACTTCTGGAGCAGATTGGTAAATGCTATGAAGAAAGCATGCTTTTTTTCATAGAAGAAGATACGGAGGAGCCCGCTGATACTGATATCCACGCATTGCTGCCGGAAATATATGAGGCACTTGATGAATGTGATTTTGAAACGGCGTTGGCTAAAGCTAAGAATATACCTGATGATACTTCGGACAAAATATATAGTGATTATGTAAAACAACTTAAAATTTATATTGATGACTATGAACCGGAATTATCAAAAGAAATGCTTGGTAAAATAAAAGAATATATAGGAAGAGGATAATAAATTGAAGAAAACAATTTCAGTCATTGCCATGGTTCTGTTTATAATAGGAACCTGTGGAATAATAGGTGGTCTTGCGGCAAAAGAACGTGTTCCTATAGTAATTAAGAAAACAGTTATAGAAGGTGCCGTTAATAATAATGTGATTAAGTTCCTTGAAGATAAATTAGGCAGCGTAAATGTTGACGAGGACAAAATACGGGAAAATTTTAATGATATAGAGGGACTTAACAATGTAGTTGATTATTATGTTGAAGCCGCACTTGATGCAATTTATAAGGCAGGTTTTTCTAAAATTGATATAACGGGCAGCATTGATAATAAGGCTGTCAGAAATGAAATTGCTTTAACTGCCAATACGATTGTGAATAATGTAATGAAACTTTTTAATATCAGCATTGATGATGATAAACGTCTGATTATCAGCGGTATAATAGGTATTGGAAGCACAAAGCTTGTGCAGATAATCAATGATGCGGTTAATGAAAATATGGATATTGTGACAACACGAATCAGGGTAGAAGTTAAGCTGTACCATTTTATACTTATAAAGAATGTAAGAATTGCACTTTATGTGCTTACTGCTGTATTTCTGGCTATTTCGATTCTGTTATCAGATAAAGAAAAAAGAATGCTGCACCTTGGCAGAAATATTACCATTGCGGGAGCAGCATCCGTTATCGTTATAATATATAATATTTTAAGAAGTAATTATAATATTAAGAAAATGATAGGCTTTAAAATACCTCTTGGTCTTAATACGTATCTTATGGCGGGAGGAATTGTTACATTGGCAGGTCTTATCATTTTAATAGCTGCCGCCATTAAGAAAAAGAATAACTAAAAGAAACATCTTGCCCAGGAAAAGAGCTTTTGAATAAGTGTTTTCCTGGCTTTTCTTTTTGAGGTGTATTCGGCCTCGGTAACGTTGTAAGGGTTTTCCTTTGTGCCGTCAGACAGTATATTTACTGATTGTTTCTCATATTTTTCCATATAAGATGACATCTGGGCATTAATTTCTTCACTGTCTATTACAAGCATAAGCTCTGTATCAAGGTAGGTGCTTCTTATATCCATATTAAAGGAGCCGATTATTGATATATTGTCATCTATAACAATACTCTTTCCATGGTAGGCTCTTTTTCCGCTGAATTCCCACAAATCTATGCCGGTGGCAAGAATGTCCGGCATGGAAGATTCAAGCTCGGCGGCACCTACCGGATTATCGTTGTTAGGTGCGGAATTAGTCATCAGTATAACATCGGCATCAGATACTGCCATTTTCTCAAGAGAACGGTACATTACGTCATTACAGATTATGTACGGAGTATGTATTTTGGCTCTTTCTCTGGCATTTACAACAAGCTCAGTGAGATTAGCCCATATAACAGGGTCCTTCATTCCACAGTTGGTAGCGTTACTTAATATAGTAACCTTATTGACGGGAATGGTATCTTCTTTGTAATCATAAGAAGCCATTTTGCTGTCATTATCTGAAATATAATTATTATAAGCCGTATAAATATCTTTTGAAGCGTTCTTTACACAGGTCCATCTTTTTAAATAACGGCTGTTGTGGAATATCGAACAATCCCGGTCATGCCATATTTTTTCAGCATAGTCAATCAGCTTGTTGACAGAACTGTTTTCCTGTACGGTATTACTGTATACGAGAACATCCCAGTCGTAGTTCTGATATGTAGAATAATCGCCGAGGAAACGGTTGTATGTATTACGACCGCCAAGAATATATGTGGAATTATCTGCAATAAGGTATTTATCGTGCATTCTGGCAATGGATTTCCATGGCACAAGAGGGTTAGCTTTATTATATACTTTGACGGTTACATTTTCATGGCAGGAAAGAGCGTAAAAGTAAGGATTCCATTCCATCTGAATCCAGCTGTTAATTCCGTCCACAAGAAGATTAACCTTTACGCCACGGTCAGCGGCAGACATAAGGGCGCCAATCATTATCTGGCCCGCTTCATCTGCACGGAAATCAAAGGTCGACATGGAGATGTTTGTTTTTGCATTTTTAATCATATAAACCCTTTCGAAAAGGGCATCTGAATTATCAACAAGGATTTTGGCAGATTCACCTGCTTCGCCGTTTCCAAAAAATTCTGACCTGTCTATAAGCATATCTTCTGACACATCAGGCTGTTTTGAGTAGACAGAAAGTGTAGAAGATACTTCAAAACTCAGAAATATGAGTACGATAACAGCAAATACAATACCGGTCTTTTTTTTACTGAGTTTGTTCTTTTCATTGGATACGCCCCGTATCATTCTTATGTAGAATACAACGTAGCTGATAAAACAGAACATATTTACAAGGAAAACACCGGCTATCAGTAATCCCGAACTGAAATAGGTCAGGGAACGGGAAAAGAGCAGTATCAGAATGGCAAAATACATAAAAGTGGTGTTGAATTTACCATACCACTGGGCACCGTCCATTTTCTTGCCACGTTTGTAAAGGATAAAACCTGTAATTCCCATAAATATATCTTTTAGCAGAATGAGCATTAATAAATAACGCATCATAACAAAACGGAATGTAAGACTTAATACGACCGCACCCTGTGTAAGCTTGTCGGCAACAGGGTCAAGTATTTCACCAAATTCCGTTTCCATGTGGAAGTGTCGTGCTATCTTACCGTCGAGAAAATCCGTAAGACCGGATATTAAGAATATTACTGCTGCAAAATGGTAATTTCCTGCATTAAAGTATACGATAACAAAAATGAGCATAAGAAAAATTCTTATGTAGCCAAGAATGTTTGGTATCGTCAGAAACTGGCCTTTGTATCTTTTAAACATAAATATAGTCCTCTTCTTCTTATGTAGTTAATTATAATCTGGTCAGTAATATTATAACATAAGAAGTCAGAAAAAGTTATTAAATATTTAGTTTCTGTCCTTTTTTTTGCTGCTTATGACAATTGCCAGAACCATAAAAGCAAGGGCAAACATAAGCTGTATTGTGAAATTAAGAACAATTGAAGAGGCACTTGCTGCGGAGAGATTGGAAGCAGCTTCTTCATTATTCACATACCAGTATGCAGGAAAAAATCTTCCGGCTGCAATTACGCCATCCGCAAGAAACTGCCTTGGGACAAATACTCCGCATATAAATGCTGAACCCAGTCCGAATGCGTTAACAAATATATTTACCGTATTATTGTTTTTTACAAATGAACTTAAGAAGAAAGTAATTGCAAGACATATAAGGGCATATACCACGGTATTGGCTAAGCGTAAGGCACCTGCTGCTGTAAACATTGCACCTTTATATAAAATACATGACGTAATGAAATATAAAGCTATTATTCCAAACGCCACAAGAAAACACCCTTTGGCCATCTGATAATTGCGTTTCGCAATACTTAATCCCGAACATAAAGTACGCTTTTCAACCTCTTTTTTGTTAAAAGAGATAAGGGCAGGAGCAACACTTGTTACAATGGCACATATCAAAACATAAGGTATATAATTGTAAAAATAGTGTTCATCACCGTATACAGAAGTATTCCCGGTGTCAGCAATTGACACATCGGTTGAAATACTGACAGTCTTTAAAGTATTTTCGTATGCGTTTTCATCATCAATTCCCATTGAAGAAAAGGCAAGATAAGTATTAATAAAGTTTTCAATAGACATATCCATAAATTCTGCGGCAAAAGAGCCGGGAAGTTTGTAAGCAGATACATTATGGGTTGATGCAAAATCTTCAGGAATGATTAATATATAGTCGGCATCCCTGTTGTAAATTGCGTCACGGATTGAATTGATATCTTCATTTATACCGGATTTAATATTGTGATTGTCTGATAAATACTGTATAAGATTGTCTGCCAGCATGCTGTTGCTGTGATTAAAACACACAATATCAAGTCGGGTAGATTTAAAATTTTCTATAGTGTTATTTGTATTATTTTTTGAAATGCTAATTGCTATGGAAAGAAAAATACAGGTATACATAATAATAGAACCAATGTGTTTTTTAATTACTTTCATAAATGCATTAAATACTGTCATATTTTTCCCTCCTTGTATTTATAAAGCATATTATGCAAAGAATAACTGCCATTCCTGCCATAATGGAGATTTTTTGTAAAAATATTTTATAATCATCATAAATGTTAAGTGCATACAAAGCATCAGATATAAGTGCGGAAGGATTAAGCCTGTTGAGAAGAGAAAAATGCTTCTCAATGGATTGTTTGATGCCGCCGATCATAAGTCCGCTGAGAAAACTTGAAAAAAGTGAGATGAAAAGATTAATTCCAATTCTTACATTCAGTGAAAGTTTTCTTACAGAACCGATTAAAAGACCTATACTAAGTGCAATTATTGTTCCCATAACCGATACGAGATATATAAGCCATGAATTAGCTGCCAGATTAAGTTTTAATATCTTCTGAAGATATATTATAAGCAATCCGTTAGATATGAGATGTAAAGTGAGTGTGGCAGCTGCATCACCAAGAACAAGTGTTATTCTGCTTCCGGGATACAGGTTTTTTCGCATACCTACAGATGAAAGGTCGGCTTTAAGTCCCGTTACACAGGTTGTTCCGGAAAGGGTAGCAAACATACAAGCCATGGCAATAAGGGAGTAATAGTAATCAATCATATTGTCGGTATTGCCTTTTGTAAGTTCTTTTTCCGTAACATGGCGTACATTCGTCAAAAGTTCCTTATAGACACCGTCAAGTTTTTCGGGTGTCATAAATGCAACATGGATTACAGCCATATTTCTGATATAGGAATCAAGGAAAGATTTGATTACGGTTTCTTCTATTCCGTTTTCTCGTATTGAAAGGGAAGGATTTCCGTTATCTACGGTAATAATGCCATCTGCTTTTTTGTCGGATAGAAGTTTATCCGCCGATTCCCTGTCGGTATATGTGATATTGAAAAAAGGAACTTCTTTTCTGTCATCTGCATAAAGGTTTTCAATGACCTCTTTAAAGTAAGCGGTATCATCGGTATCATCGGCACATACTGCCACATTTATTGTACTGAAGGTTTCTGTCTGTGACGAGATTTTTGAAAATGCCATGAAGAAAAAAGTACCGAGAATCAGAGGGAAAAACATAATCCAGAAAAAGGTTTCTTTTTCACGGAAAAGAGATTTCAATTTATATTTATAAGCATGAAAAAACATAGGGTAACCTCCTTTTAATCTCTTAATTCCTTGCCGGTGATTTCAAGAAAAACATCATTAAGTGTCGGAAATTCCGAATATACCCTGCCCATATTGATATTATGTGATTTGAGAAGGTCCAGAACTCTTATGAGATTATGTTTTCCGCCACTATAGAAAATCTTTAATATGTTATTGTTATATGTAATGTTATACACATGAGGAAGATTTTTAATTTCATCCATGATTTCATCCGGGAGATTAAGCAGTTCAATGTTAATGGTTTCCGTGTTTTTGATAAGCTTTTTAAGCTCGGAAGCTGTGCCAAGAGCAAGATTTTTACCACCATCCATAATGGCAATCCGTGAACATATCTGCTCAACTTCTTCCATATAATGGGATGTATATACAATGGTTGCACCGTTTCTGTTAAGCTCCATAATTCCTTCAAGAATTTTATTACGGCTCTGTGGGTCAACTGCTACGGTTGGTTCATCAAGGAAAATAAGTGATGGTTTATGGGCAATGCCACAGGCGATGTTGAGTCTTCTTAAAAGCCCTCCTGACAGTTTCTTTGGATAGAATTTTCTGTGGTCTTCAAGGCCTACAAAAGAAATGGCATCTTCCACATATTGTTTTCTTGTTTCTTTATCTTTAATGTAAAGTCCGCAGAAATAGTCAATATTGTCATAAACATTGAGTTCATCAAGAACGGCAACATTCTGCATTACAACACCGATCTTTGACTTGATGGAAGAATTTTTATCAATATCTTCGCCAAAAACCTCGATAATACCCTTATCATAGGAAAGAAGTCCCAGGATACAGTTAATCGTGGTTGTCTTACCGGAACCATTGGGACCTAAAAGCCCGAAAATTTCTCCTTTTTTGATATCAAGATTAAAATGGTCAAGTGCAATAAGTTCCTTGTAACGTTTAACGAGATTTTCTACATAAATAACTGAATCAGACATATTAATATCTCCTCCTTGTAAATTCTATAATTACAATATATATTGGTTATGAAAAAATTAATAGTGATTTATAGCATACATATATATGACAATTGTCATTTTTTTCGGGATTTGTTATATTAAGTGGGAAGAGAGGTGGAAAATGGGAATTTATATTGATAAGTTTTTTCTGTTTCTGGCAGGAACGTGGCTGTTATACAATAATGTTGTAATTCCTGTGGATGTGGCATATCTGTTATCAGGAGTAATTATACTTCTTGTATCCTTTTATTTTGATACTGTCAAGAATATAACTGCAATGAATATAGTATATATATCAGAAATCATTGCGGGGCTGTTTTTCCCCAAAGTGATATGTTTTTTACCGGTAATGATATATACCATAACATACAGTGTAAGGGGTATAAAAAAACATATAATATATGGAATAACATATATCATGCTTGCAATGAAATATGTATATGGAGATTATCAGGACAGCAGCCGTCATATAATGTTTGTTCTGGTTTGTTTCATCTCTGCAATACTTGCGGTTAAGGAATATAATATCATAACGCAGAAAGAAGGCATAAAGAGGCTCCGTGACGATTCTACCGAAAAAAACAATCTTTTAGCTGAAAAAAACAAGATGCTGACAGTTACCATGAATAATGAAATAAGAATTGCCACACTTAGCGAAAGAAACAGAATTGCAAGAGAAATACATGACAACGTTGGTCACATGCTTAGTCGTGCCATACTGCAGTTAGGGGCAATAATGACGGTATACCGCAAAGATACAATATACGACAATCTGGTACCGATTAAATACAGTCTGGATACAGCAATGAATAATATAAGGGAAAGCGTACATGACCTTCATAAGGATGGATTTAATGTTAAAGAAACAGCTGAATCCATACTTTCAGCACTTGGAAATTATGATATTGATTTTATATGTGACATATCACAAAATGCAGATAAAGAAGTTAAATATGCTTTTATAACAATACTTAAAGAAGCTGTTACCAATATCGAAAAATATTGTAACGGAAATAAAGTCCGGGTAGTTATCAGTGAACTTGAAGAGTATTACCAGATGCTCATTCAGGATAATGGTGTTGTGTTAAAAGGCATGTTTCATCCGGGAGCGGGAATCGGGACATCTAATATGGAAGAACGTGTGAAGGCACTTAACGGAATAATAACATTTGGTACAAAGGACGGATTCAGAATATTTATATCCGTTCCAAAGAAAAGGCAGAATGAAGATGGATAAAATTAAAACTGTAATTATAGATGATGATGAAATTGTTGTGATGTCGCTTAAAATGATAGCGGAATCATCAGGAATAGAAGTTGTGGCAACAGGACACAGCGGAGAAGACGCGGTAAGGCTTTATGAACTTCATAAACCGGATATACTTTTGTCTGATATAAGAATGAACGGAATGGATGGCACAGTTGCGGCAGCACAGATTCTTAAAAAGAATCCTGACGCAAGAATACTTTTTCTGACAACATTTTCTGATGACGAATATATAACAAAAGCATTGAAATATGGTGTAAAGGGATATATTCTCAAACAGGATTTTGAAGGGATTGTTCCGGCAATCAAAGCTGTATATAAAGGGCAGAGCGTTTTTGGCAGAGAAATTGTTGGCAGACTGCCTAATATTACAGGTGAGAATGAATCAAGGGAAAGCAAGTTCTTTGGAAAAGGAATTACGGAAAAAGAATTTGAGATAATTAAACTTGTCGCGGATGGACTTAGTAATAAAGAAATCGCCTCAAGATTATATCTTGGGGAGGGAACTGTAAGAAATTATTTCAGCAGTATCCTTGATAAGCTGGAATTAAGGGACAGAACACAGCTTGTTGTATATTATTATAAAAACTGATAGAAGGTGGCATAGGTGGCAAAATCAAAAAATTACGGAATTTTATGTATAATACTCTCGGCATTTTGTTTTGCCTGCATGAACTTATTTGTGAAGAAAGCAGGTAATCTCCCGTCTTTTGAAAAGAGCTTTTTCAGAAATATCATAGCTTTTTTCTTTGCCTTTGGAGTAATTGTTAAATCAAAGGAAAAAGTTAACATACCAAAAGATGCACTTCCTGCACTTTTTATGCGTTCGATAGGCGGTACAGTGGGTATTTTATGTAATTTTTATGCCATTGATCACCTTGTAATAGCCGACGCATCCATGCTTAACAAATTGTCTCCCTTTTTTGTACTGATTTTTTCTTATCTCATATTGAAAGAAAAAGTAAAATTATATCAGGGGATATGCATAATCGTTGCTTTTATCGGAAGCCTTTTTGTCATTAAGCCGACTGCGGACATTATCCATAATCCCGCATCACTTATGGGTATGCTTGGAGGTCTTGGTGCCGGAATAGCATATACTTTCGTAAGAATAGCAGGAAAAAAAGGCGTGAAAAGCCCGGTTATTGTTGCATTTTTTTCGGGATTTTCAAGCCTTGTCACATTGCCTCTTATGATAATGGATTTTGAGCCGATGACCGCAGCCCAGCTTATGTTTCTCATATTGGCAGGTCTTGCCGCAACGGGAGGACAGTTCGGAATTACGCTGGCGTATACCTTTGCACCGGCAAGGGAAATATCTGTATATGATTATTCACAGATTATATTTGCCACTATATTAGGAATACTTTTTCTCGGTGAACTGCCTGATAAGTATAGTTTCGTAGGCTACGGTATAATTATATCGGCTTCACTTGTAATGTTTATACTTAATAACAGAAAAACTACATCTGCTTAAAAAGATTAACCATTTCAATAGCGGAAAGGGCACAGTCATAACCTTTGTTACCTGCTTTGCTTCCGGCTCTTGCAATAGCCTGTTCAATATTTTCTGTTGTGATTACACCGAATAATACAGGCACGCCTGTTTCAAGCCCCACAGAAGCAGTTCCTTTTGATACTTCATTACATACATAATCGTAGTGTGTTGTATCGCCTCTTATAACCGCACCTACGCAGATAACGGCATCATATCTGCCTGATTCGGCGAATTTCTTGGCTGTAAGAGGTATTTCAAATGCACCCGGAACCCATGCCGCAGTGATGTTATTTTCATCTACTCCGTGTCTTACAAGACCGTCAACGGCACCGCCGAGCAACTTGTTTACGATGATTTCGTTAAAACGTGATGTGACAATGGCAACCTTCATTCCTTCAGGTGCTACAACTTTTCCTTCTAATAAATTGATTTCTCTCATTTTAATTTCCTCCGTTTATTTTAATATATCTTTAAATACATGACCCATTCTTATTTTTTTGGTCTGCATATAAAATTCATCATATTCCTGAGGTGGAATCTCAATAGGAACACGTTCTGTTATCTCAAGTCCCAGATCGCTGAGACCATAGACTTTATTAGGATTGTTGGTAAGAAGTCTTAAGGACTTTACACCAAGGTCACTTAAAATCTGTGCTCCAACCCAGTATTCCCTGAGGTCAGGGGCAAATCCCAGCTTTATGTTGGCGTCTACGGTATCGTAGCCATGTTCCTGAAGCTCATAAGCCTTTAATTTATTGATAAGTCCTATGCCACGGCCTTCCTGCCGCATATAAAGAACGATGCCACGGCCTTCTTTTTCCACCATTTTCATTGCGGTATGAAGCTGTGGACCGCAGTCACATCTTAAAGAACCGAAAGCGTCACCTGTGAGACATTCGGAGTGGACACGGCAGAGTACGTCTTTTCCGTCGCCGATATCACCTTTTACAAGAGCAACATGATGTTCGCCGGTAATGTCATTTACATAACCGTATATTTTGAAATGACCGTATTTATTAGGAAAATCGGCACAGGCTTCCCTTATTACATGTTTTTCGTGAATACGGCAGTAATCCTGCAAAGATTTAATTGTTATGAACTTGAGGTTGTATTTTTTAGCAAGTTCCCAAAGTTCGTGAGTTCTCATCATTGTTCCGTCGTCACGCATGATTTCACAGCATACACCGCACTGCTTGAGACCGGCCAGGCGCATAAGATCAACAGTTGCTTCAGTGTGGCCGTTTCTTACAAGAACGCCGCCTGCCCTTGATACGAGAGGAAATACATGTCCCGGTCTTCTAAGGTCCTCAGGTCTGGTGTTATCATCCACACATTTCATCATGGTGTAAGAACGCTCGGCAGCAGATATACCTGTTGTGGTATCCACATGGTCTATGGAAACGGTAAAAGCTGTCTGGTGGTTGTCCGTATTTTCTGCAACCATTGGCGGAAGTCCCAGTCTTGAGGCTACGTCATAGCTCATAGGTGTGCATATAAGTCCTTTTGCATGACATGCCATGAAATTAATGTTTTCCTGTGTGGCAAATTCTGCCGCACATATCATGTCGCCTTCGTTTTCCCTGTCTTCGTCATCGGTAACAAGTATAATTTTTCCCGCCCTGAGGTCTTCAAGGGCTTCTTCAATTGTGTTGTATTGATTATCCATCTATGTTCCTCCTAAAAATCATATTTTCTTAAAAAATCCATTGTAATCCCACCGCCATCTGATGGGGAGCTGTCCTTAAAATTAAGAAGCCTGTCAACATATTTTCCTATAATATCATTTTCTATGTTGATGGTATTGCCGGCTTTCTTTTTAAGAAGTGTGGTTTCACCGCCTGTGTGGGGGATGACTGATACTTTAAAATCCGATTCGCCGACAGCGGCAACCGTAAGGCTGATTCCGTCAAGACATACGGAACCTTTTTCAACGATAAATTTCATAATGGAAGGAGGGGCAGATATTGCAACCCATACTGCATTTTCCTCTTTTTTCATTGAAAGGATGGTTCCTGTACCATCAACGTGTCCGCTTACTATGTGACCACCGAATCTGCCGTCCGCTGCCATTGCCCGTTCAAGATTAACAAAGTCCCCGGATGTGGCATTTTTAAGGCTGCTTCTGCGGACTGTTTCTGCCATAATGTCTGCAGTAAAAAAATCTTTGCCGAGAGATGTTACGGTAAGGCATATTCCGTTGACTGCAATGCTGTCTCCTACATTGGTATTCCGAAGGACTTTATGTGCTTCGATTTCTATGGAACCCGAATGACCGGAGACATGTAATTTTCTAATAATTCCCAATTCTTCAACAATTCCGGTAAACAAAAAAATTACCTCCTGTACTCCAATAATATATCATCATCAAACTTTTCTACGTTAATAAGTTTGAAAACAACAGCATCTTTAATATCATCAATTCCAAGACCCTCCACAGGAGATTTGGCAAGGGCACCTCCGATTACCTTCGGTGCGATAAACACTTTGATTTCATTTACAAGGTCTGCCTGTAACATACTTTCGTTAAGTGTGCCGCCGCCTTCAAGGAGAATACTGTCAATCTTCATATCATGTAAAACATACATTAATTCTGTTAAATTAACTTTGCCTGTCTCATCCGGAACCTGTAACACAGTAATTCCAAGTGCTTCAAGAGCCGATATTCTGTTTTGAAGGGCATTGCCGCAGGCAATAATCGTCTCATATTCACCGGCAGTCTGACATATCCTGCTGTTAAGAGGAATCCTAAGCTCACTGTCACATATAATTCTTACAGGGCTTCTAAGTCCTTCAATTCTTGTGTTAAGCATAGGGTCATCTGCAAGCACCGTTCCTATTCCTGCCATAATGCCACGGTATTTGTGCCGCATTTTCTGGACTTCATTTCTTGAAAACTCATTGGTTACATATCTTGAGGAGCCTGTTCTGGTGGCAATTTTGCCGTCCATTGACATGGCATATTTCATAACCACATAAGGCGTTTTCTCTGTAATGTAATGAAAAAAAATGGGATTAAGTTCATCACATTCTTCTCTCATAAAATCTTCAATAACTTCTATGCCATGGGATCTTAAAAAATCAGTCCCCTTTCCCGATACGAGAGGATTAGGGTCTCTTGAACCTATTACAACTTTGGTAATCCCGGCAGCAAGGATAGCTTCCGTGCATGGTGGCTGTTTGCCGTAGTGGCAGCAGGGTTCAAGTGTTACATAAATCGTAGCACCTTTTGCATCTTCAGTAAGATTTTTAATGGCATTGCGTTCAGCATGTAAATCACCATATATGGTATGGTAGCCTTCGCCGATGATTCTGCCATCCTTTACAATAACAGCACCAACTAACGGATTGGGGCTTGTATAACCTGTTCCTTTTTTTGCAAGGCTTATAGCCCGCAGCATATAATCTCTGTCAGTCATAATTTCTCCCAAGTATATATAAAAAAATAAAACCCTGAAATTACTTTCAGGGCACAACAATCTGATAACAGTTATATTATATCTTCTCTCATCCAGACTATACTGTCGGTACCGGAATCACACCGGTTCATGCCATCGGCTCGCAGACTTTACTGCCGGTAGGGAATCACACCCTGCCCTGAAGATTATTATCTTTTTCAAAACGGATTATATACTAACATAAATTACATGTCAACGGATATGTTATCTGTACGGTAAGAAAAAGGTGTTTTGCCATAGCTTTCTTTGAAGCTTCGTATAAAATAACTGACATTCGGAAATCCTGAGGATAACGCAACATCGGTTATGGAAATGTTGGTGGTATCAAGTAAATTTTTGGCGTACAGAAGTCTCATATGGTTTACATATTTTGAAAATGTAATATTAAAATGCTTCTTAAAATATCTGGAAATGTATTTTTCAGACATATGAAATTCGTCAGCAAGGTCTGACAGAGTGATTTTTTCAAGATAATTGTCATTAACGTATGTAATTATTTCTCTTCGCATATCAGAAGCATTAGAAGTCTTTTTTACCAGAATATCAGGAATGCTGAGGATATTTGATAATATTTCTAACAAAAGAATTTTACAGTCAAGCTGGTAAAATCCTTTTTCATACTTATTAATATATATGAGCTTTTCTAACAGGGAGATTATTTCCGCATAAATTTCACTATAAGGCAGGGAATGAGTCAGAATAACGTGGCTGCTTCTCATTGGTTTAAAAAGCATATTTTCCACATAGTCATTTGACTGGAAGGATATAAACTCCAACGGAAACAGAATCGTATAATAGTCGGCATTTAAATCATTAGAACCCATATAGTGAAGCTCTCCCGGATTGACTATGAAAAAGCTTCCTCCGGTTCCTGTAAACAGTTCATTGTCAATAGTAATGTTAATCGAGCCGTTCCGTATATATATAATTTCCAGTTCGTCATGCCAGTGAATGGGAAACTGAAAAGCCGTCTGCTGGTTGAATACATGGTACTGGCTGTAGGGATAATCTTTTGTGCCGTGGTTGCGGTTCTCTTTAAGCGTAAGATACATACATACAGTCTCCTTATCTGATATAGAAATTATAGTTATATTGTTATTATAACATACTGTTAAATGGGGATAAATAGTTTCAGTCAGTCATTATCGGTCATTTTCAGTCATTCTCGGTTTTTTTTAGTCATTCTCGGTCATAGACGTTCATAAAAACCCCGAAAAAATACAAAATTTGCAATATTTTTACCATTTGCGCATAGCCTATTGTAAAAGATAATTTAAATGATAATATATGTATATGAAGACGTTTTCATTTACACAGCCAACAGAAAAAATATTGTCTGGGGCGTTATTTTATTAATGTAGAAAGGGAATTAATTAAATGAAAAAAATAAGAACAAAACTGGTAAATATACTGGGTGTGGCATTACTTATGGCAATGATTACAGCAACGGGAGTGCGGGCAGCATCCACACGAGAAACAATTACATTGCGAGAGAATTATATAGAGACAAACATAAGTATAACAAGAAGTCTTAAGGAAAGCTTTGTTACTGTGAGGTGTATAAGTGTATATCCAACTATTTATTACAAGGATGAGCAGTATACGAAGATAAGAACGTGCCTTAGGTTCTTTGATCACAACCAATTATCAGATTTTTATACTTTGATAGAAGGAGAACATCCTACATATGTAGAAATATATGAAGGTTATTTAGACCGAAAAAGTATGTATTTGATATTTACAGGAAACAGTAAAAAATCGGCTGAGGCACGAGTAGAATATGATCCAAATTAATTGTTTGGAAAATGGTAAAAGATAATGTAAGTTCATATTGAATATTGATTAACGGATTAAGAAATCTGATAGTTGCATTTAATGTTCAGATTTCTAATCCGCATTTAATTGTATTTTTAAGATTGGAAAGGCAAAGGGATTATTAAATGAAAAAGAAAAGAATAATAATCATATCGGCTGTGACTGTAGTAATTGCGGTAATTATAGTTGTAGCAATGAAATACAGAAAAAACCACAGGCAGATAATAGATAACAATAAGCTCGATAATGTGTGGGTTACCCAGTTTTATAAATTTGAAACAGTTAACCTTCTTGATGAAAAAGAAGATATGGAAGGAGCTTATGAGGATAAAAGTGAATATATACTTAAGATTAAGTGTACCAGAGATACAAAATTTGATTATCAGACCTGTACGGAATATGGACAGGTGGAAAAGATATTTAAGGGAGATGGAGAACTCAAGGAGGGCGATAATATTGTAATGGATCGTAGTGGGTACCATTTATTTACTGAAGAATCTGGGGTAGCAGGTGGGACTGATACGGTCAGTACCGGATTTGTAAATTTTATGAAGCCGGGAAGAGAATATCTTGTATTTATTAAAGAAAAGGTAGAAACCGAGCTTTATGATTATGATGTATATACCATTGAAGGATTTACGATAGCACCTATTTTATGTTATGAAGATATTGATAATGTTATTGTTCCTAAAAAGGGATCAGACCATGCGGTTCCATATGAGCTAGTCAAGGATAATGAAGTTTTTATGGAAACAGAAGAACTTGAAAAAGAATATTATGATTTTAAACATAGGATAATTAGTAAATTTGATAGTGAATATGGAAAAAAATAGAGTGTTGCATATACTCGGAAAGGTAAATGAGTTTATTAAATGAAAAAGAAAAGAATAATAATCATATCGGCTGTGACTGTAGTAATTGCGGTAATTATAGTTGTAGCAATGAAATACAGAAAAAACCACAGGCAGATAATAAATAATAATAAGCTTGATAATGTGTGGGTTACTCAGTTTTATAAATTTGAAACGGATGATCTTCTTGATGAAAAACATGATATGGAAGGAACTTATGATAGTAAAAGTACCTATATACTTAAGATTAAGTGTACCAAAAATACAAAATTTGATTATCAGACCTGTACAGAATATGGACAGGTGGAAAAGATATTCAAGGGCGATGGGGAACTCAAAGAGGGCGATAATATTGTAATGGATCGTAGTGGGTACCATTTATTTACTGAAGAATCTGGGGTAACAGGTGGGATTGATGCGGTCAGTACCGGATTTGTAAATTTTATGAAGCCGGGAAGAGAATATCTTGTATTTATTAAAGAAAAGGTAAAGACGGAATTATATGATTATGATGTTTATACCATTGAAGGGTTTACGATAGCACCTATTTTATGTTATGAAGATATTGATAATGTTATTGTTCCTAAAAAGAGATCAGACCATGCTGTTTCATATGAGCTAGTCAAGGATAATGAGGTTTTTATGGAAACAGAAGAACTTGAAAAAGAATATTATGATTTTAAATATAGGATAATTAGTAAATTTGATGAAGAATACAGAAAAAGCCACGAGTAAGGCTGGAAAGATATATGGAGGGTATTATGTTCAAATCAGTTAAGGTGCAGATTAAGACCATTTTAGATAAGAAGATAGCGATAATTGTGTTCATACTGTTGACGGTAATGGTTATAATCAATTTTTTTGGTAATTTAGTGAAATATGACGGTCAGCCCGTAGACACACTTATAGATCCGATGAGGATGCTTATGCTGTCTGCTGCAGACTATGATACTGCCAGTGTGAAATTTATCTTTTTACAGTTCTATCCGGTTCTTGTAATACTTCCGGCGGCGTTCTCATACGCATCGGACAAGACAAACAGAACGGATATATATCTTATTACAAGGTTTGATAAGAAGAATTATTACATAGGTAAATTTTTAGCAGTATTTATTGTAACATTTGTGGTGTTTTCGGTTCCGTTTATTTTCGAAGTGATATTAAGCCTGATTGGATTTCCAAGCGGGGCACATGGCAATTTTGAAAGCTCGGGATTGTATTCTGAAGTTTATATTTCAAGCATGGAAAAAATTATGTTTTTAGGGAGCTTCAAAGTATCATCTAAATTTTATGCGTTAATATCCATCCTGCTGTTTGCAATAATATCAGGAGTGTTGGCATCATTTGTGTTGGCAATATCCATATATGTCAATAAGTATAAAGTATTTTTACTTTTCCCTGTATATATACTTCTTTATGGACTTGGAGCATTGTATTCCATAATACCGGGAGCACAGACTCATACCAGCCATTTTGAATATTTTTCCCTGTTTGATTCCTCGCAGAAGAATCAGACATGGTTCTTATTAATTGTATTAATGGTATTTGCTTCGTCTGTGGTAATTATGCTCAGACAGACAAGAAAGGATACATATTAATGAGACAGATTGGTAAAGTTGTGGCATTAGCTGCATTTCTGGGATTGTTTCTTGGAATATCGTTTTTCGGACCATCAAAGGATATGCCGTTTTCACAGGTGGTAATTACTTACGCATTTCAATATTACCAGTTTGGCTATACAGATATTGTTTATATTACAACAAGAATGCTGCCATATTTATTATTTCTTTTTTTGTTTGGAACATATATATACAAACATTTCTGTACGGCAGGAGTATATGTGTTTTCAAGATGTGAGAACCGCCTGAAATGGATAGCAAAGGAAATAGCACAGTTGTTTGGATTCTGCGTATTGTTTACGGTTCTTATACCGCTTTTTGGTATGGCACTGGCGTGTATGACTAACCATGTTACGTTTGGAAAAGCTGATATATACATATATTTTTACTATGTGGCAATCTATGCGCTGTGGCTGTTTTTTGTAACATTACTGGCGAATATGCTGGCAATCAGGTTTGGCGGGATGAAAGGTTTTGGACTTGTGGTTATAGGAATCTGCGTCTGCGTTGCATTGTTGTCATTGTGGGATAACAAAAAGGTATTTTCGCTGACAGTTGAGGATATGGAGGCGGCAAAGAGACATGCCATATATCTTAAATGCAATCCGATATCACACTTGTTTATATCGTGGCATTCATCATCTGATGAAATGGTTAGCCAATATATCAACATACTGGAAATTAATTTTAATCTCATGTTTTCAGTTGTAGTAATGGCAGTTTTTTCAGCAATAACGGCAATAGTTTCAATAATTTATATAAAAAAGGTTGACCTGATAATTATGTTAGGCAGGGAGGAAAATTAGGCTTATGAAATTAACAGTAGAAAATTTATGCAAAAAAATTAAAGACAGAGTTATTCTTGATAATATTAATCTTAACCTCGAAAGTGGTAATGTATATGGTTTTGTAGGGAGAAACGGTTCCGGTAAAACAATGTTATTCAGGGCTGTTTCAGGACTTATCAATATTGATTCCGGCAAAGTTATGCTTGATGAAAAAGAACTTCATAAAGATATGCAGGTTCTCCCAGATATGGGAATTATCCTTGAAAATGCAGGATTGTACTCAGAATTTACCGGAAGAAAGAACTTACAGATACTTGCAGACATCAGAAAAAAAATCACTCCGGAAGAAGTGGATAAGGCAATAGAAAGAGTTGGACTTGACCCAAATGACAAAAGAACTTACAGAAAATACTCTCTTGGAATGAAGCAGAGGATTATCCTGGCACAGGCAATAATGGAACATCCGTCAATTCTTTTTCTGGATGAGCCGACTAATGCCCTTGATGAAGACGGTGTAAAAAAAATCCGCAATATCGTTGCAGAAGAAAAAGAACGGGGAAGTATCGTTCTTCTGGCAAGCCATAATAAAGAAGATATAGAAATGCTCGCTGATAAGGTATATTATATGGTAGACGGAAGAATCAGGGATAAAGGAGTAGAAGATTAGCAGAATTTTATAGTCATTTCAGTTAATTAGGTAGAAATAGTGTTATTTTTGGAAGAAAATATACAAGAATTAATCCATCCTACGATGTAAAATTGCTACAACGAGGTGATTAACAGTGGAAAAGAAAAAAACATTAACTACATTAGCAATACCTATATGTATTGAAACAATTTTATACATGATGTCCGGAATGGTTGATACACTTATGCTTTCAACTGTAGGAGACAATGCCGTTGGTGCGGTAGGAACAGCCAATACCTACATAGGAATTTTTATCATTATGTTTGGCATTATTACATCAGGAATGACTGCAGTTATGACGCAGAATATCGGAGCAGGAAGAGACGGCGTTGCGTATCAGGCAAGGCAGCTCGGAATGATATTTAACGGCGTTCTTGGAATTCTGTTAGGCGGATTTCTTGCTGTATATGCCGGAAAAATACTTGATGTTATAGGAATAGCGGATAATCTTAGACAGCCTGCCAACGATTATTTAAAGATTGTGGGAGGATTTGCCGTACTAAATGCACTCATACCTGTTTTTTCGGGATATTTAAGGGCATTTGGCCACACAAAGCAAAGTCTTGTTGCTTCTGCCATAGGAAACGTGCTTAATCTTATACTTAACGCAATATTCCTTATGGTATTTAAATGGGGCGTAAAAGGTGTTGCAATAGCAACTGTTATTTCAAGAATAGTTAACCTTGCAATACTTATTATTGTTTCAGGAACAAAGATAAAAGCAAAGCAGAATCCTGAGAGATTAAGACTCCGTGAAATATTTGTACAGATTATTAAAATAGGAATTCCATCTGCACTTGAAACTGTTTTATATAATGTGGCAATGACTCTTGTTACAAAATTTCTTAACCAGATGGACCCTGACGGACTTAATACAACGGCAAGGTCATATACAAGCCAGATTACCAATTTTTCGTATTGCATAGGAGCTGCACTTGCACAGGCTAATGCGATAATGACAGGCTGGCGTATCGGGGAAAAAGATTATGACGCTTGTGACAGACAGACGAGGAAAGCTGCGATATTCGGTGTTATATGCGCAGTATCACTTGAAACAATATTTGCATTGGCAGGTGGTGCGATTATGACGCTTTTTTCAAAAGACCCCGAAATGATTTCCCTTGTAAAAAAATTACTTACAATAGATATTATACTTGAGATAGGCAGAGTTACCAACCTGGTGTACGGAAATGCATTAAAGACAAGCGGAGACGCTGTTTTTCCTGCTGTGATAGCTGCAGTATTTATGTATGTGTGTGCGGTAGGCGGAACTTATTTCTTCGGAATACATATGGGATTATGTGCAATAGGTGCATATATAGGCCTTGCCATGGATGAATGTGTAAGGGCGATAGGTATGTATTTTAGATGGAAGAGTGGAAAATGGAGAAAGATGTCATTAGTTACAAAACAAGCGGGGTAATAATATGGAAAAAATGAGTGTCAACGGAAAAGATTATGAGATTCTTAAATTACTGGGACACGGAAAAGGCGGCTATTCATACCTCGCCACAGACGGAAGCCGGAATTATGTCCTTAAACAGATTCATCATGAACCATGCTCTTATTATACTTTCGGTAACAAAATAGAAGCCGAGAAAAATGATTACGGCCGCCTTGCCGTAACAGGAATTGCCATACCAAAGATGATAGAGATTGATGAAAAATATTTTTCCCAGATAAAAGAAATGTGCGGTAAGTTATACCCTCTTAATCTTAATATTGACTATTTTCCTACAAATTTTGTTGTACAGAACGGAAAAATCTATTATATTGATTATGAATGTAATAACTATATGGAAGAATGGAATTTTGAAAACTGGGGAATAAAATACTGGTCAAAGACACCGGAGTTTTTGAAATACATTGAGGATCACAAATGATTATATTTCTTACGAGCAGTCCCGGAGGGCACACATGGGAGCAGCCGGTAAAGCCGGTACCTCTTGATGAAAGCAACGGTTTTATTGATAATTTAAGAAAATTCTGGAAAAAGGACGCCAGAGTGCTTTTTATTGCGTCAGACCCGGATAATTACGATAACAATGACTTTATGGCTGATATTTTTAGCAGGAACATACCTATGAGCGGACTTGGACTTTCGGGGATAGATGTTTGTGACAACCGTAAAGCAGATATAGACAAGGACACTCTGAACCGGTATGATTTTATAATTTTGTCCGGCGGACACGTTCCTACGGAAAATGCTTTTATTAGGAAAATCGGTTTAAAGCAGGCGTTAGAAGATTACCGGGGAATTTTAATGACGATAAGTGCCGGAACAATGAATTGTGCCGGCGAGGTATATGCAATGCCTGAACTTGAGGGCGAGAGCGTGGATGTAAATTATAAGCGGTATCTTGAAGGCCTTTCGCTTACGGATATACAGGTGATTCCTCATTATCAGTATTTAAAGGAACGAAGCATTGACGGCAGCAGAATGATAGATGACATTGCAGCCGGTGACAGTTTTGGAAAAAAATACTATATGTTAAACGACGGAAGTTATATAATGATAAAAGATGGCGTTACCACTCTCTATGGAGAAGCCTATACTTTAAGTGACGGAGTGATAACAAAAATCTGTGATAATGACAGCTGTATAATTATACGAAACGAGGAAACCAGAGTGACAGACAGAAATATTTTTATGGAAACCCTTCATGAAGTTGCGGAGATTGTAAGAACATCAGCGGAAGCAATGAGCAGGGACGAGATATTATTTTACTTTAAAGATATGGATTTGACAAAAGAGCAGGAAAATATGGTAATAGAATACCTGCTCACGCCACATGACGAAGAAGCTGCGGAAGAACCTGAAGAGCCACAGGCAGTGGAGCCTTCTAAGGCTGAACCACAGGAGCTTACAGATTCCAGAGTTTTCCAGATGTATATGGAGGATATTGAGAGACTTCCTTCTTATACGGAAGATGAAATCAGGATGTCATATATTAATCTTTTGTCAGGCAAAGAAGAGGCAATAGATAAAATCACGGCCTTCTGGTATGGCAGAATAGTTGAAATGGCAAAAAATATGTTTAACGGAGCCGTTAATTTTGAAGATGTTGTGCAGGAGGGCAATGTAGCTTTATTTGTAAAGCTTAAAGAACTTCTCGGAACAAAGCAGGCGGTGGATGTTGAGGAAGAATTATCGGACAGCATATCATCAGCCATGAAATCATATATTTCCGAAATTACGGGAGAAGAGGACGGAGAGGAAACTATAGCCGGCAAAGCCAACCTTGTAAATGAGGCCGTAAAATATCTTGAAGAACATAACGGCACAACCCCTGATAAAAATGAAATAGCTGAATTCACCCACCTTACAATGGAAGAATTATCAGACATTATGGACATTATGAAAAAGGCTGAAAAGAAGGGAAAATAACATTGAAACTTTATCTTGCACCTATGGAGGCTCTCACAGGATATATATTCAGAAATGTGTATAACAGATATTTTGGAGATGCTGACAGATATTTTACACCGTTTATTGCAAGCAGAAAACTTAACAGCAAAGAAAAAAATGACGTGTTGCCTGAACACAATCAGAATATGGACGTAATTCCTCAGATTCTTACAAATAAATCTGAGGAATTTTGTTACATTGCGTCAAGACTCAAGGAGTATTACGGTTATGAGGAGGTTAATCTTAATCTGGGGTGTCCTTCGGGAACTGTTGTGGCAAAAAACAGGGGTTCGGGTTTTCTTGCCGTACCGGACGAGCTTAACCGCTTTTTTGAAGAGGTCTTTAGCCGGACGGACGTAAGGATATCGGTAAAGACCAGAACTGGCGTAGAGAATAACGAAAACTGGGAAAACATTTTAAAAATATATAATGAATACCCTATTTCAGAGCTGATTATTCATCCACGCTGCCGCAAGGATGGTTACGGAGGAAAACCGAATCTTGAGGATTTTAAGAAAGCTGTTTTGATAAGCCGTCATTCTCTGTGCTACAACGGAGACATTAACAGCGTCGAAGATTATAATGCGATTACAAAAGAATTTCCTACAGTTGATAAAATAATGTGCGGCAGGGGAATCCTTATGAATCCGGGACTTTTTTCGGAAATCAAAGGCAGCAGGAAAGCTTCTCCTGAGACTTTATATAATTTTGCCAACGACCTTTACAAGGGCTACAAAGAGATAATGTCAGGGGACAGAAACGTACTTTTCAAACTGAAGGAGTTCTGGATATATTTTTCAAAAAACTTTGAAGAACCTGACAAAGTGTTGAAAATGGTCCGCAAAGCCGACACCTGTATCCAGTACGAAGTGGCGGTGGGGAGGATTTTTGGGATTTGATATTAAAAATAATGGAATAAAGTAATGATGAAGGAGTTTTAAAATGGAATTAGTATATGATTATGTATCGGAAGAAAGAAAAGAATCTGACAATAAAATAAATAAAAGTTTTATTAAGATTTTTAATAAAATATAAACTACGCCAAAAGGATTGAAATAAATATTCTTTTGGCGTTTAATCTATCTTAGATGCGGAATCCCGCAGGACTCAATCAGTCTTAAGTATCAATACATTTCAGATTAAATTCACATTTATAACTTAATAGAAATGATTTCCCGCCCAGGTGGGTCGGAAGTTAATTTTTAATATTTATTTTTACAAAATATAATGATACAATGCAGGTAAGGACACAGTTTTCTCCTGCATGGGAAAGGAACATAGTGGGACATAAAGACATTTTATTAAAAGATTATTTTACTCCGGACATATTTGCGGACGCAATTAACGCAATATTGTATGACGGAAAAAGTGTGGTAACACCTGAAAGGATGCGTACCATAGATATAGAAACCCAGCATGTGGAGGAGAAAGACGGCGATATTAGGGCAGACGCAAGGTTTAGAGACTTGGCAAAAATAGTTGAAGTAGATGATGCCATATACTGCCTGTTTGCCATTGAACACCAGTCCGTTGAGGATTACACAATGCCGCTTCGTATAATGGAATACGACGTAAGGGAATATTTAAGACAGGTAAAGAGTAACAAAGGCGTGCAGATTCAGATAAAGCCAATTATCACGATTGTAATGTATTGGAAAGCCGATAAATGGAACCAGCCTGTAAGTGTAAAGGACATGTTTGATAAGAATACGGTCAGATGGCTTGAAGATAACGGACTTGGAGGATATATCCAGGATTACAAAATGCACCTGTTTGAACCTTGTGCCGCGAAAGAAGAAAAACTTGAAAAATTCAAAACAGAACTTAAAGACGTTATTGCCTATGTGAAATACAGTAAAAGCACAGAGGCACTTAAGGAATACAATGAGAAACACAAGCCGGACTTAACCAAAAGTACGGTAACATTGATTAATGAACTTACAAACAGCAATTATGTATTTATTGACGGAAAGGAGCGACTTAACATGTGTGAGGCTTTTGAAGGAATTAAAGCAGAGGGGATAAAAGAAGGAATAAAAGAAGGCAGGAAAGCCGAATTAAAAGATAAGTATAAATCATGGGTAACATTGAGTCATAACCTTCAAAAGAAAGGTATGAGCAGAGCTGAAATAGCTTGTTCACTCGGTATATCAGAAAGCAGGTTAGCAGAAGCATTTGAGTATATGGAACATCTTAAGGAAGATGCGAAATAGTCTGATGCAAAAAAGCTGGGAACAAGTCCCAGCTTGATTTTCCTACCAGGATAATATCTCTGTCCCGGTTTCTGTTATAAGCACCTGTATTTCCCACTGGGCAGAAGGCATACCATCCTCTGTGTAGATGGTCCAGCCGTTTTCTTCATCCTGCACGATATCAGGTTCGCCCATATTAATCATAGGCTCGATTGTAAATACCATGCCGGGAGCCATAACCATTTCGGTTCCTTTGTGGGCAATGTAGCCTACCCATGGTTCTTCGTGAAATTCAAGGCCACAGCCGTGTCCGCCTATTTCACGGACTACAGAGTAACCGTTTTTGACTGCAAAGGTATGAATTGCATCAGCCATATCACCGAGGAATCCCCATGGTTTTATTGCGTCAAGACCAACCTGGAGACTTTCCTTGGCAACTTCTACGAGACGTTTTTTGTCCTCTGAGACATTGCCGATACAGAACATACGGGATGAATCCGAAAAGTATCCGTTTACAATGGTCGAACAGTCCACATTAATTATGTCACCGTCTTTTAAAATGATATTTTTGTCAGGGATTCCGTGACATACCTCATCATTAAGAGAAGTGCATACACTCTTTGGAAAACCATTGTAGTTGAGGGGTGCGGGAATACCGCCGAGACGTCTTGTCTCGCTGTCAACCCATTCATTAATTTCTTCCGTTGATACACCCTCTTTGATGTGGGCGGCAACATAATCAAGAACAGCAACATTAACTTTGGCACTGTTTCGTATTCCCTCTATCTGTTCAGGAGTTTTGATAATTGAATGTGGAGGAATGATATGTCCTTCATTTTTTAATTCTGTAAGTCTGTCATCAAAAGCAGCATGGCACTTCTTATATTTCTGTCCGCTGCCACACCAGCAAGGGTCGTTTCTTCCTATTTTCATTCTTAATATCCTCGATTTCTTGTTAAATATATTTCATTATACCATTTTTTATTAGAAAAAAGTATGATAAAATATGATTATTAAGATTTTATCGGATAAAAAGGAGTTAAATTATGTTTGCTAATGAAGTTATCGGTTTTATAAATGACAGTCCCACACCTTTTCATGCAGTAAGCAATATAAAGAAAATCCTTGATGACAACGGATTTGTTGAAGTATATGAGGGCGGACGTGAAGAAATCAGATTTGGCGAAAAATATTATGTTACGAGGAACGGCTCTGCAATAATCGCTTTTGTCATGCCGGAGGGAATACCATCATCAATGAGCATTGTGGCCAGCCATTGTGATTCACCATGTTTTAAATTAAAACCTGAGCCGGTTGTATGCGTTGAGAAGAACTACTTATTATTAGATACGGAAAAATATGGGGGCCTTATCAACTCAACATGGCTTGACAGACCGCTGTCCTTAGCAGGCCGCGTTTTTATGGACTACGGAAATAAAATAGTCCCTAAGCTTGTGGATTTTAAAGATGTCAGACTTGTGATTCCCAATCTGGCAATCCATATGAATCCTGAAATTAATAAGGGATACCAGTATAATCTGCAGAAAGAACTGCTGCCGTTATTGGGAATGGGGAACGACAGGGATTCTTTTGATAAACTGCTTAAGTCTGCCTGTGGTGATGGTAAGATTCTCGGAATGGATATGTTTTTATATAACAGTGAACCGGGAACCGTAGCAGGTATTGATAATGAGCTGATTCTGTCTCCGAGATTGGATGACCTTGAATGTGTATACGCTTCGGTTGACGCCCTTATTAATTCAGATAATAAAGACAAATTATGCATGTGCTGCGTTTTTGATAATGAAGAAGTCGGAAGTAAAAGTTTACAGGGAGCGGACTCTGACTTTTTACTGATGACAGTGAAAAAAATTGCGGCAGGTCTGAATATGGATGAACAGACATTTTCGGGAATGTTAAGCAGAAGTATGGTAGTCAGCGCGGATAACGCCCACGCACTTCATCCTGGATATACGGAAAAGGCAGATACCAACAACAGGCCTGTGATTAATGAGGGAATTGTTATTAAGAAAAATTCTTCACTTAAATATACAACAGACGGTTTTTCGGAAGCTTTCTTCAAAAAAATATGTAAAAATGCGGGAATACCTGTGCAGATGTTTGCCAATCGTTCAGATATTGCAGGAGGCTCTACCCTTGGAAACATATCAATTTCCCATATGTCCGTCCACACCGTTGATATCGGGCTTCCACAGCTTGCAATGCATTCTGCCATGGAGACGGCAGGCGTTAAAGATGTGACCTATTTAAGGGAAGCTTTGGAGGAATTTTACAATGCAAAATATGTAATAGATAAAGACATTGTTGAAATTTTATGATAATTACTATAAGATTATATAAGAAAAATATGTTTTGAGAGGTTAGAAATGAAAGTCGCAATTATGACAGATGATAACAGCGGAATGACGAGAGAGGAAGCCGCTGGGTTAGGTATTTTTATAATGCCGATGCCTTTTTTTATAAATGGAGAGCTTACATATCAGAGTGAGACATTTACAAGAAAGGATTTTTACAATAAATTAGCAGAGGGTGCGGATGTTTCTACTTCACAGCCATCGCCGGGAGACGTTATGGATATGTGGAATGATATTTTGTCAAAGGGATATGACGAGATTGTGTATATTCCGATGTCCAGCGGACTTAGCGCTTCCTGTGAGAGTGCCAAGATTTTTTCCGAGGAATATGACGGAAAAGTTCATGTGGTTGATAACCACAGAATTTCTGTTACGATGGAAGAGTCTGTGATTAATGCAATAGAATATGCCAAAGAAGGGCTTAGTGCAGCTGAAATTAAAGAACGCCTTGAAAAAGAAGCATACGATGCAACAATTTTTATTACGGTGGAAGACCTTAATTATTTAAAAAAAGGCGGAAGAGTAACAGCGGCCGCAGCTGCAATCGGAACAATTCTTAATCTTAAGCCTGTGCTTACCATTCAGGGTGAGAAGCTTGATGCATATGCCAAGGAACGTGGTATGAAAAAAGCAAGACATACCATGATCGAAGCAATGCAGAAAGAAGTTCAGACCAGATTTAAAGAACTTTATGATAATGACAATTTTAAAATGTGTATAGCTTATTCCGACGTGGATGATGAGACACTCCAAGGATGGGTTGACGAGGTTAAGGAAGCGTTCCCTGATAAAGAACTTTTAATAAGACCGCTTTCATTAAGTATAGGCTGTCATATAGGGCCGGGAGCACTTGCAATTGCGGGCTGCCGTAAATAGTCCTAAAATCCTATTGATTTACTATGAATAATAGATTATAATCATATTATCAAATTCAGGTAAGGTGATAATATGAAAGTATCCACAAAAGGCAGATATGCTTTAAGATTAATGATAGATATAGCGGTTAATTCTAATGATAAACCTGTGAGTATTAAAGAAATCGCAAGAAGACAGGGAATTTCCGAAAAATACCTCGAACAGATTATTTCAATTCTCAATTCCGCAGGCTTTGTCCGCAGTATAAGAGGCGCCCAGGGAGGATATGTTCTCCGTAAAGAACCATCTGAATATACTGTAGGTATGATTCTGAGACTCACAGAGGGTTCTCTTGCACCGGTTGCGTGCATAGAGGATAATGTTGTTCAGTGTGACCGGGTTGAGAATTGTGCTACCATTGAAGTATGGAGAAGACTTAATGATGCAATTAATGGAGTGGTAGATAACATTACTTTAGCAGATCTGGTTGAATGGCAGAATAACAACAAAGAAAATTATACTATTTAATTTATTAAAATTAGTTGACAACCGGTAACATAGTGTTATAATTTTAGCGTAAAAGGGAAACATGTGACTGACGTGTTTCTCTATATTTTAAAACATATATCATACTAAATATATAGGAAAAGAGGTAAATATGAATTCATTAATTTATCTTGATAATGCAGCAACTACAAAGACATTGCCACAGGTTGTTGACGCAATGTTACCATATTTCAGTGAGTATTACGGAAATCCTTCAAGCATATACTCATTTGCCGGAAAAAGCACAAGTGCTGTTACTAAGGCAAGAGAAAATATAGCTGATTTTATCGGTGCCGACGCATCAGAGATATATTTTACAGCCGGAGGAAGTGAATCCGATAACTGGGCACTTAAAGCAACAGCGGAGGCTTACGCTTCAAAAGGAAAGCACATTATAATAAGTAAGATTGAACATCATGCCATCCTTCACACAGCGGACTGGCTTGAAAAACAAGGCTTTGAAGTTACAAGACTTGATGTTGATGAGAACGGTATAGTCACTCCCGAAAGTCTTGAATCGGCCATAAGACCGGATACTATACTTGTATCTGTAATGACAGCCAATAACGAAATCGGTACAATAGAGCCTGTAAAAGAATTGGGAAGGATTGCACATGAGCATGGTGTGTTATTCCATACAGATTCGGTTCAGGCATTCGGACATATACCTATTAATGTTAATGACATGAATATTGATATGTTAAGTGCCAGCGGACATAAGTTAAATGGTCCTAAAGGAATCGGAATTATGTATATAAGAAAAGGCGTTAAGATTCGTTCTTTTGTACATGGCGGAGCACAGGAACGTAACAGAAGGGCAGGAACACTTAATGTTCCGGGAATTATAGGCCTTTCCGAAGCTGTAAGCATTGCAAGGGATAAGATGGATGAAAGAATTGCTTACGAGACAAGATTACGAGATCATCTTATTGAGAGAGTTCTTAATGAAATTCCTTATTCAAGACTTAACGGACATCGTGAAAACAGATTACCTAATAATGCCAATTTCTGCTTCAGATTTATTGAAGGAGAATCAATGCTTATTCTTCTTGACCAGAATGGAATATGTGGTTCAAGCGGTTCAGCATGTACTTCAGGCTCACTTGACCCATCCCATGTACTTCTTGCCATAGGACTTCCTCATGAAATAGCCCATGGTTCATTAAGACTTACATTGTCAGATGAGACAACTGTTGAAGAAATAGATTTTACCGTTGATAAATTAAAAGAAATAATCCAAAGACTTAGAAGTATGTCACCATTATATGAAGATTTTAAAAGGAGGAATCCGGATGTATAGCGAAAAAGTAATGGATCATTTTAATAATCCAAGAAACGTAGGAGAAATAGAGAATCCTTCAGGCGTAGGAACTGTAGGAAATGCCAAGTGTGGCGATATAATGAGAATGTACCTTGACATTGATGATAATCAGGTCATAAGGGATTGCAAATTCAAGACTTTTGGCTGCGGAGCCGCTGTTGCGACAAGCAGTATGGCAACCGAGCTTGTTAAGGGCAAAACCGTTACGGAAGCAATGGATGTAACCAATAAAGCAGTTATGGAAGCTCTTGACGGATTGCCACCCGTTAAGGTACACTGTTCTCTGTTAGCCGAGGAAGCAATTCACGCAGCCCTCTGGGACTATTCAGAGAAGAATAACGTTAAGATAGAGGGACTTGAAAAACCTGTGAATGACATCTCGGAAAAAGAAGAAGCACCACAGGAAGAATATTAATGAAGAAAAAAGTTGTTGTGGGCATGTCCGGAGGAGTTGATTCCTCTGTGGCTGCCCTTATTTTAAAGGAACAGGGATATGATGTAATCGGCGTTACCATGCAGATATGGCAGGACGAGGATTATTGTGATATGTCGGAAAACGGAGGATGTTGCGGCCTTTCCGCTGTGGATGACGCACGCCGTGTCGCAGAGACAATAGGCATACCATATTACGTTATGAATTTTAAAGAAGAGTTTAAAAAGACAGTAATTGATTATTTTGTTGCAGAATATTTAAGGGGCAGAACACCCAATCCGTGTATTGCCTGCAACAGATATGTCAAATGGGAAGCTTTGCTTCACAGATGTCTTGGCATCGGAGCAGACTATATTGCCACAGGTCATTACGGCAATATTGAGAAACTTCCGAACGGAAGATTTGCTGTGACTAAATCGGCATCGCTTAATAAAGACCAGTCCTATGTTCTATATAATTTAACACAGGAAGAACTTTCACACACTCTTTTTCCTATTTCCACAATGGAAAAAGATGAAGTAAGAAAAATTGCGGAAAGGGCCGGACTGCCTGTAGCCCATAAAAAAGACAGTCAGGATATCTGCTTTATAAAAGACGGTGACTACGCCTCATTTATAGAGGAACAGACAGGTGTTAAGTCGGGTCCGGGAGATTTTGTGGATTCCAAGGGGAACGTGTTAGGACGCCATGCAGGAATTATCCACTACACGGTGGGACAGAGAAAAGGTCTCGGAATTGCCTTTGGCGAGCCACGTTATGTAATCCGCCTTGATGTACCTAAGAATCAGGTGGTTCTCGGAACCCTTGATGAGCTTATGACAAAAGAAGTTCTTTTTGACGATATTAATTATATGTCGGTATCTGATATAAATGAACCTGTCAAAGTAACGGGCAAGGTAAGATATTCGGCAAAGGATGTGCCTTGTACGCTATACCCTGCAAAGGATGGAGTAATGAAGGCTGTATTTGAGGAGCCTGTAAGAGCTGCAACACCGGGACAGGCGGCAGTATTTTATAAAGACGGCTGCATTGTCTGCGGAGGCTCAATAATATAATGAAAATAAGCTTACAAATAACATTTTATATTATGTCAATATGGTTATTTGTAAGCTTTTAAATTTTTAAAAAAAAAATTCCTTAATCCCTATTGACATACTAGGAAATGAGTGATAATATACAAACAAGTTAAAAATCATATCAACGTACTAGGAATTGGAGGAATTGTCATATGAGTAAATTAGAGAGAAAAGATAGAAAATTCAAATTCGAGACATTACAGCTACATGTAGGCCAGGAAAATCCGGATCCTGTAACAGATGCAAGAGCGGTACCTATTTACCTTACATCATCTTATGTGTTTCATAACAGCGAACATGCTGCAGACAGATTCAGACTTAGAGATGCAGGTAACATTTACGGAAGACTTACAAATCCTACACAGGGAATTTTTGAAGAAAGAATTGCAGCCCTTGAAGGCGGTGTAGCAGCCCTTGCTGTTGGTTCCGGTGCAGCAGCCCTTGCATACACATTTCAGGCAATCGCACATGCCGGAGATCATATAGTAGCTGCTAAGAATATATACGGCGGTACATACAATCTTTTAGCACATACACTTCCTGATTACGGAATAACAGCTACATTTGTTGACCCATTCGATTATGACGGAATTAAGTCAGCTATTAAAGAAAATACTAAAGCAATACAGATAGAGACACTCGGCAATCCTAATTCGGAAGTTGTAGATATTGAAAGAGTTGCAAAGATAGCACATGAAGCAGGAATTCCTCTTATCGTAGATAATACATTTGCAACACCATACCTTGTAAGACCAATCGAATATGGAGCAGATATCGTAATCCACTCAGCAACTAAGTTTATCGGCGGACATGGTACAACAATCGGTGGTGTTATCGTTGACAGCGGTAAGTTCGACTGGACACAGAATAACAAGTGGCCATGGCTTGTAGAACCAAATGTATCATACCATGGCGTAAGCTTTGCAAAGGATTGCGCACCTGCGGCATTTGTAACATATATAAGAGCAATTCTTTTAAGGGATACAGGAGCAACCTTATCACCAATCCACGCATTTATATTCCTCCAGGGTCTTGAGACACTTTCACTCCGTGTAGAAAGACATGTAAGCAATGCGTTAAAGGTTGTTGAATACCTTAAGAACCAGCCATTGGTAGAAAAAGTTAATCATCCTTCAGTAACAGATAACGAAGAACAGAAAGAACTTTATAAAAAATACTTCCCTAACGGCGGAGGCTCAATTTTTACATTTGAGATTAAAGGGGACGCAAAGAAAGCACAGGAATTTATTGATAACCTTGAACTTTTCTCACTCCTTGCCAACGTAGCTGATGTTAAGTCACTTGCAATTCATCCTGCATCAACAACTCATTCAGAGTGCAACGAAGCAGAACTTCTTGACCAGGGAATCAAGCCTAACACAATAAGACTTTCAATCGGTACAGAAAATATAGCAGATATCATAGAAGACCTTGATGAAGCATTCAAGGCAATTCAGTAAATTAAGAAAGAGAGGACAATAATATGTCAAAAATTTTTAAGAGCGCAACAGAATTAATAGGAAACACACCACTTGTAGAATTAACCAACTTTGAAAAGGAGTTAGGACTTGAAGCAACCGTACTTGCAAAGCTTGAATATTTTAATCCGGCTGGCAGCGTAAAAGACAGAATTGCTTACGCTATAATCGATGAGGCAGAAAAGTCAGGCAAATTATTACCGGGCGGAACAATTATCGAACCAACATCAGGAAATACAGGTATCGGACTTGCCTCAATAGCAGCAGCAAAGGGCTATAAGCTTATCATCGTGCTTCCTGATACAATGAGCGTAGAACGTCGTAATATAATTAAAGCTTATGGCGCTGAACTTGTACTTACAGAAGGCAGCAAGGGCATGAAAGGTGCGATTGCAAAGGCAGAAGAACTTCAGAAAGAATTACCTGGAAGCATTATTGCCGGACAGTTTGTGAATCCTGCCAATCCAAAGGCTCACTTTGAACATACAGGTCCTGAAATCTGGGAAGATACAGATGGAAAAGTAGATGTATTTGTAGCCGGAGTTGGAACCGGCGGAACAGTAACAGGTGTAGGTGAATACCTTAAGTCAAAGAATCCTGACGTAAAGATTGTGGCTGTTGAACCTGAAACATCACCTGTGCTTTCAAAAGGAACAGCAGGAGCCCACAAGATTCAGGGAATCGGTGCAGGATTTGTTCCGGATGTTCTTAATACAAAGATTTATGATGAGGTATTTCCTGTAGCCAACGAGGCAGCTTTTGAATATGGAAAGAAACTTGCCAGGACAGAAGGCGTTCTTGTAGGTATTTCATCAGGTGCAGCTCTTTACGTAGCAGCAGAACTTGCAAAGAGACCTGAAAATAAGGGAAAAAATATTGTTGCACTTCTGCCTGACAGCGGTGACAGATACTATTCTACAGCTCTTTTCACAGAATAACTATGTAAGTCCACCATCAGCGGTTATTATCTGACCGGTGACATAGGGATTTAATGTAGCAACAGAATATATGATTTCAGCAGATTCCTGCGGGTTGAGAAATCTTCCCGCAGGAATTTCTTCTATTAAAGCAGCTTTTTCTTCAGCGTCAAGGAAATGATTCATTCTGGTGTCAACAGTTCCGAAAGCAATGGCATTTACAGCGATATTGCTTGGAGCCAGTTCCCTTGCCAATGCTTTTGTAAAAGTGTTCACACCGCCCTTAGAAGCGGAATAAGCCACTTCGCAGGAGGCACCTACATTTCCCCACATAGAAGATATATTAATGATATGTCCCGATTTTTTTGAAAGCATATGAGGGATTATAAGCTTTGAACAGTTAAAAACCGATGTGAGATTAACATCAATTATATGTTTCCATTCATCAGAAGTCATATCCTGCAGAAGTCCGATATGGGAAATACCGGCATTATTAATCAATATATCAGGAAGAAAATTTTTTTGTGAAAGTATATTAAAAATGTCTGACATTTCCTCATAACTTGATACATCTGCGATAAAGCTTTCGACTATGCCGTTATTTCTTTTGATAAGGGACTTTAATTTGTTAAGTCCTTCCGTGTTTTTGTTACATATTATTATAACCGGATGCCCCTTTTGGCTGAAATATAAAGCTGTTTCACGGCCTATTCCCGAAGAAGCTCCGGTGATTAATGTAATTTCTCTCATTTTAGTTATCCTTTCAGACAATTCATAATGCCATTTTAACACAGAATCAGGTGCCGGCAAAGAATAAAACGCTAAAAATTTTGTGAAAAGTGTCAAATTAAAAATCGAATCGATAATCGTTATTATCATAAGTATTCCCCAAAATGGGGATAAAAATTTAAGTTATCCCCAAAAATGAACCGCATAAAAAGTGAATTTGCCACTTTTACACCATGTTATCCACAATATCCCCATTTATCCACACACAATTATTGCCGTGTCAACCTTTTTTTTCATCAAAAATTTAATTTGTTAAATTTATATAAAATCACAATAAAAAATGGTGCAAAACATGGTAAATAACCGGTAAAAAATTGTAAGAAAATTTGCAAATCCAGTTGATAGATTTTTGAAATATGGTATAATGATATTAAGTTCATCAGAGAATTATTCATACGGTAATAATTTTTGTGAAGAACGGATTTTGCAGCAAAGGAGTTGGGCACTATGAAGTTTATTATTATGGGCAAGAATATCGAGGTTACAGCAGGGTTACGCTCAGCAGTTGAGGAGAAGATTGGTAAATTAGATAAGTATTTTAACGATGAAGTTACAGCCAATGTTACTCTTAGCGTAGAAAAGGAGAGACAGAAGATTGAGGTAACAATCCCTATCAAGGGCAATATTATCAGGGCTGAAGAAGTAAGCAATGATATGTATGTTTCAATAGATCTTGTTGAAGAGATTATTGAGAGACAGATGAGAAGGTATAAGACCAGGCTTGTAAATGCAAAGCAGGCAGCGGCAGAGTTCAGTAAGACATATATTGAAGATGATTATGAAGATGAACCTGATGTTAAGATTGTAAGAACCAAGAAATTCGGTGTTAAGCCGATGAATCCTGAAGAAGCATGTGTTCAGATGGAACTCTTACAGCATAACTTCTACGTTTTCCTTAATTCAGAGACAGACGAGGTTAATGTGGTTTATAAACGTAAGAATAATACATACGGACTTATCGAACCTGAACTCGATTAATTTAATAATCTGATTATCCTGGCACCCGTTATTGCGGGTGCCTTTTGATTTGGGGGCAGTATATAGTAAAGAAATTGTGCTTGTACTGTTTTTCATAACGTGATAAAATGGTAAGGATTGAAATTAAATTAAATTTGGAGAGGATTTTTTTAAATGAGTTTAATCGATAAAATTTTCGGTACGCATAGCGAAAGAGAAGTAAAAAGAGTAGAACCGATTGTTGATAAAATAATGAGCCTTCGTGATGAAATGGTGTCACTTGTTCCTGAAGATGCTGATTTTGAGGAACAGAAGAGAGTTTTCTCAGGAAAGACAGAGGAATTTAAAGCGAGACTTAAAGCAGGTGAGACTCTGGATGATATTTTACCTGAAGCCTATGCCCTTGTAAGAGAAGCGGCGAGACGTATTTTGCATACAGAACATTACAAAGTACAGCTTATAGGCGGTATTATTTTACATCAGGGAAGAATTGCCGAGATGAGGACCGGTGAAGGTAAGACACAGACATGTCTTCTGCCGGCATACCTTAATGCACTTGAAGGAAAGGGCGTTCATGTAGTAACTGTCAATGATTACCTTGCAAAACGAGATGCGGAATGGATGGGACAGGTACATACTTTCCTTGGGCTTACCGTAGGCGTTGTACTTAATTCAATGGAGCCTGACGAAAGAAGAGCGGCATATAATTGCGATATTACATATATAACCAATAACGAGCTTGGATTTGATTACCTCAGGGACAATATGGTAATTTACAAGAACCAGCTTGTACAGCGTGGACTCAACTATGCCATTGTGGATGAGGTCGATTCGGTTCTTATCGATGAAGCGAGAACTCCTCTTATCATATCGGGACAGAGTGGGAAATCTACAAGACTTTACGAGCTTTGCGATGTTTTAGCAAGGCAGCTTGTAAAGGGTGAAGAAAAAGAACTTTCCAAAATGGAACTTCTTATGAAAGAAGAAGCAACGGAATCAGGTGATTTTGTTGTTAATGAAAAGGAAAAGACAGTTAATCTGACTGAAGAAGGTGTTGCCAAGGTTGAGAAGTTCTTCCACATAGATAATCTTGCAGATGCAGATAATCTTGACATACAGCATAATATAATACTTGCCCTCAGGGCACATTACCTTATGTTCAGGGATCAGGACTATGTTGTAAAAGATGACCAGGTATTGATTGTAGATGAATTTACAGGACGTATAATGCCGGGAAGAAGATATTCTGACGGTCTCCACCAGGCTATTGAAGCCAAGGAACATGTTAAAGTTAAGAGAGAGAGCAGAACTCTTGCAACAATTACATTCCAGAACTTCTTTAACAAGTATACCAAGAAAGCAGGTATGACAGGTACAGCACTTACAGAGGAACAGGAATTCAGGGAAATATACGGAATGGACGTTGTAGAGATTCCTACCAACAAGCCTGTTGCACGTATTGATTATAATGATGCTGTATATAAGACCAAGAAAGAAAAATATAATGCAGTAGTAAGAGAAATCGAAGAAGCACATAAAAAAGGACAGCCGGTTCTTGTGGGTACAATTACAATTGAACAATCAGAAATAGTAAGTGCACTTCTCAGCAAGAAAGGAATACCTCATAAGGTCCTCAATGCCAAGTTTCATGAACTTGAAGCGGAAATCGTTGCAGAAGCAGGTGTGCACGGTGCCGTAACCATTGCAACCAATATGGCAGGCCGTGGTACTGATATCAAGCTTGATGCTGATGCAAAAGCAGCAGGCGGTCTTAAGATAATCGGTACGGAAAGACATGAATCAAGACGTATTGATAACCAGCTCCGTGGACGTTCAGGACGTCAGGGTGATCCGGGTGAGTCAAGATTTTATATATCACTTGAAGATGATATAATGAGACTTTTTGGTTCTGACAGGCTTATGACAATTTTCAATGCCTTAAGAGTACCTGATAATGAGCAGATTGAACATAAGATGCTTTCAAAAGCCATTGAGACAGCACAGAGAAAAATTGAAGGTAATAACTTCGGTATCCGTAAGAGTCTTCTTGAATATGATCAGGTTAATAATGAACAGAGAGAGATTATTTACGAAGAAAGACGCAGGGTTCTCGACGGAGAGAGTATGCGTGGCGTTATTATGAATATGCTTAATAACAGGGTGGAATCAATTGTCAATAAGTGTATAAGTGATGAACTTTCACCTGAAGAATGGGATATTCAGGATCTTAATGAAGTACTTCTTCCTATAATACCTGTTGAACCTGTAACAGATACTTCAGAATACAAGAAAAAAGCAGAACTTGTCCATGACATAAAAGAACGTGCTGTTAAACTTTACGAAGCTAAAGAAGCAGAGTTCCCTAATCCTGAACAGATGAGAGAGATAGAACGTGTAATCCTTCTCAGGGTTATTGACAGAAAATGGATGGAACATATCGATGATATGGACCAGCTACGTCAGGGAATCGGACTTCAGGCATTTGGTAACCGTAATCCTGTAATCGAATATAAGATGACAGGATATGATATGTTTAATGAAATGACAGAGGCGATAGAGGAAGATACAGTAAGACTTCTTCTTCATGTCCAGATTGAACAGAAGATAGAAAGAGAACAGGTAGCTAAAGTTACCGGAACTAACAAAGACGATTCTGTAGCAAAAGCGCCGGTCAGAAGAGAGACAAAGAAAATTCAAAGAAATGATCCATGCCCATGCGGAAGTGGATTAAAATATAAAAACTGCTGTGGACGTAATGCATAATAGCAGGATTTACCGGGAAGGGGTAGCTGGCCCCTTCCTTTTTTTGTTGATTATGTTGACAGAACCAATGAATATTTAATATAATAATCTATATTGGTACATATTAGGAGGAAAAGGACATGAAGAAATTTAAAAAAATCATTGCAACATTACTTGTAGTATTAAGTTTTGCAACACTTCTTGCAGGATGCACTAAGAAGACAGAGTGTGATATATGTGAAGAAGTTGCAAAATGCAAATCAAAGAAGATTATGGGTGAAAAGATCTGGATTTGCGATGATTGTCAGGATAAGCTTGATGCACTTGGCTCATTATTTAACTAGTTTTTAAGACAGAATGACAATAATGAAAGGGCTGTACGAGGTACAGCCTCTTTTTTGTCTGTCTGACAGGATAAATGCTATATTTTTTTAAAAAAATATTGTAAAATTTTTAAAAATAGAATAGAATTAGACAAACTATAATTAAAGTAGGGCAAATATATGGTAGAAACAGATCAGTTCAGATATGAGCTTAATTCATATGATGAACCTCTTAAAGAACTGCGCAGCGCTTTGGATCTTGATAACAAGGCGAAGAAAATAGAAGAATTAGAAATGCATATGGAAGACCAGGGCTTTTGGAATGATCCGGAGACTTCACAGAAGAAACTTAAGGAACTCAAAGCACTTAAAGATGCTTTTACCAATTATAATGAGTTGGAGAAGCTTAGAGACGATGCAAGAACATTTATGGAAATTGCCGACGAAGAGAATGACACATCAATTATTCCCGATATAGAGGAACTTGTTAATGAGTTTAAGAATCTTTTTGAAAAAGTAAGGATAAGTACTCTTTTATCAGAAGAATATGATAACTGCAATGCCATTCTTAAACTTAACGCGGGAGCAGGTGGAACAGAGAGCTGTGATTGGGCTTCAATGCTTCTCCGTATGTATACAAGATGGGCAGAGAGCAAAGGATATACCGTTGAGACACTGGATTACCTTGACGGAGATGAAGCAGGTGTCAAATCTGTTACAATCCAGATAAATGGTGAAAATGCCTATGGTTATCTTAAATCTGAGCGAGGAGTCCACAGACTTGTAAGAATATCACCTTTTAATGCTAATGGAAAGAGACAGACCTCTTTTGTGTCCTGTGATGTAATGCCGGATATTGAAGAGGATCTTGATGTTGATATCAATGAAGATGATTTAAGAATAGATACTTATCGTTCAAGTGGTGCCGGAGGACAGCATATTAACAAGACTTCATCGGCAATAAGAATTACCCACATTCCTACAGGAATTGTGGTACAGTGCCAGAATGAAAGGTCGCAGCATCAGAACAAAGATAAAGCAATGCAGATGTTAAAAGCAAAACTTTATTTGCTAAAACAACAGGAAAACGCCGAAAAAGAGGCAGGTATCAGAGGCGAAGTCAAAGAAATCGGCTGGGGCAACCAGATAAGAAGTTACATATTGCAGCCATACACCCTTGTAAAAGACCACAGAACCAATGCGGAGTCAGGCAATGCGCAGGCTGTACTTGATGGTAATATAGATTTATTTTTAGGCGAATATCTTAAATGGATACACAGAACGCCTAAGACAACATAGTAAAAGGAGTGATTATATGACAGCATTTCAACCAATAATTTTTAATCTGGGGGATGAACTCTACGGAATCAATATTATAAATGTAAGAGCAATCGAACAGACACAGACGATAGTCAGAGTACCTAACTCTTCCAGTAACATAAAAGGGATAATCAATCTCCGCGGAGAAATAATTCCTGTAATAGATTTGAAAGCTAAATTTGGGTTGGGCGGAACTGATAACGGTCAGCATGAACTTATAATAGTAAATAACAAAGACAGAAAGATTGCTTTAGAAGTTGACGGTGTACAGAACATCAAGCACATCGAAGATGAAGATATCGTTGATATGCCGGATGTGGCAAAGGGCGACGGCGTCAGATACTTTAATAAAGTGGCTAAAGCAGAAGGCAGGCTTATTATAATGATTGAACCTGAATTCCTTTTAACAGAGGAAGAAAGTTCAGTTGTTGATAATTTAATAAAAGGATAAAAGCAGGAGAAAAAGAAAAATGGTAAACATCGCAATATTAGGCTACGGCACAGTTGGTTCAGGAGTAGTTGAAGTATTAAGAACCAATCAGGAATCAATTGACAACAAGGCCGGAGAACACATCAATCTTAAATATGTGCTCGATTTAAGAGAGTTCCCGGGAGATTATATCGAAAATATCCTTGTTCACGATTATGACGTAATATTAAAAGACGAGGACGTTAAAGTAGTTGTAGAAGTTATGGGAGGAGTCAATCCCGCATATTCATTTGTAAAGTCAGCACTTCTTGCAGGTAAAAGTGTATGTACCTCTAACAAGGAGTTAGTGGCAAAGCACGGAGCAGAGCTTCTTGCAATTGCAGCAGAACATAAAGCCAACTTCTTCTTTGAAGCATCTGTAGGCGGCGGAATTCCTATTATCAGACCACTCAATCAGTCCTTAACGGCAGATGAGATTCTTGAAATTTCAGGTATTCTTAACGGAACAACTAATTTCATACTTACCAAAATGGATAAAGAAGGCGTAAGTTATGAAGAAGTGCTCAAAGAGGCACAGAAGCTTGGATATGCCGAACGTAACCCTGAAGCAGATGTTGAGGGTTATGATGCATGCAGAAAAATAGCAATTCTTTCATCCCTTGCATGTGGCAAACAGGTTGATTATGAAGATATATATACAGAAGGAATAACCAAATTAACAGATCTGGATTTTATGTATGCCAAAGAAATGGGTCTTACGATAAAGCTTATCGGCTCTGCAAAAAAGACAGGCAACAGATTTTCAGCAATGGTATCACCTAAACTTATCAGCAACGAACATCCTCTTGCAGGAGTCAACGGTGTTATGAATGCAATTTTTGTAAAAGGAAATGTCCTTGGAGACGTAATGTTTTACGGAGCAGGCGCAGGCAAACTTCCAACTGCAAGTGCAGTTGTATCTGACGTTGTTGATGCTGTCAGACATCTTGGTGAAAATGTTGAGACAAAATGGAGTCAGGAAAAACTCGAACTTATACCACATGATGAAGTATGTTCAAATTTCTTTGTACGTATTAAAGGCAGTCTTGACAGACTCCCTGAAATAGAAGAAAAATTCGGAACTGTAGATACAATATCAATCACAGAAGGCGAATTTGGATTTATTACCGGAATGATGAGCGAAAAAGCATACGCAGATGCCGCTGCATCAACTGAAGGAATAATCTCAATGATTCGTTATGAGAAATAGAGGTAAAGATATGAAATACGTAGTAATTCTTGGTGATGGAATGGCAGATGAACCTATAGAAAGTCTTGGTAATAAGACTATTCTTCAGGCTGCCGATACACCTTTTCTTGATATGCTTTCAAAAAAATCAGAAATAGGAATGGTACATACTGTTCCTGACGGAATGGCACCCGGAAGCGATACTGCCAATCTTTCTGTATTGGGATATGACCCAAAGATATATTATTCGGGAAGATCTCCTCTTGAAGCATTAAGTATAGGTGTACCTATGACAGATACAGATATAGCCCTCAGATGCAATATTGTAACAATATCCGAAGAAGAAGGCGTTCCATATGAAGAACAGACAATTATAGACCATAGCTCAAGCGAAATTTCAACAGAAGACTGTGGAATATTACTTGAAGCGGTAAGAAAAGAACTTGAAAATGATATATTCAAATTCTATCTCGGAACAAGTTACAGACATTGCACTATATGGCATAACGGAAGTGTTGTTAAGCTCACACCACCACATGATGTATTAGGACAGAAAGTAGGACCTAATCTTCCTGAGACAGAAAGTCTGAGGGAAATGATGAAAAAGAGTTACGAGATTCTTAAGAACCACCCTCTTAATATAGAAAGAAAGAAAAAAGGACTTAACCCGGCCAATTCATGCTGGTTCTGGGGAGCAGGGACCAAACCTGCACTTTCATCTTTTGAAGAAAAAACAGGCAAAAAGGGTGTAATGATTTCTGCGGTTGATTTGTTAAAGGGAATAGCGGTAGGTGCCGGAATGGATAATATCATTGTTCCCGGAGCAGACGGAACACTTAATACCAATTATGAAGGCAAAGCCAATGCAGCAATTAAGGCACTTACGGAAGATGGTTATGATTTTGCATATATCCATGTTGAAGCACCTGACGAAATGGGACATCAGGGCAGTGTGGAGCGAAAGATAAAAGCAGTTGAAAATCTTGACGGACGTGTTATCAAAACAGTTGTTGAGGGACTTAAAAAGAGTGGTGAGCCATTCCGTGTTATCGTAACACCTGACCATCCTACTCCTATAAGACTCAGGACTCACGTTGCAAAGCCTGTTCCTTACCTTCTCTATGACAGTACAGAAGAACTTGACAGAACATGGAATTATAATGAAGCTGAAGCAGAAGCATCAAAAAATTATGTTGCAAACGGTCATCAGCTCATTGACAAATTGTTTGAAAAGTAATATAAATCACAGTAACGTTTATTAATCCCGGAGGAAATAGAAATGATAAAGGTAACTAAATTTGGTGGAAGTTCCCTTGCAAATGCAGAACAGTTTAAAAAGGTAGCTGATATCATACTCGCAGATGAATCAAGACGATATGTTGTACCATCTGCACCAGGTAAAAGATTCGCAGAGGATGTCAAAGTGACAGATATGCTTTACGCATGTTATAAAGCAGCCATAAGCGGACAGGAATTTGAAAAGAAATTCGATGAAATCAAAGAAAGATATAACGGAATCATAAGAGAGTTAGGATTGGACCTTTCCCTTGACAAAGAATATGATGCCATCGAAGCCGGATTCAAAGGACGTGCAGGACGTGACTATGCCGCTTCAAGAGGTGAATTCTTAAATGGTATTATTCTTGCAAAATATATCGGATATGAATTTGTAGATGCGGCAGAAGTTGTATTTTTTAACGAAGACGGGTCATTTAATGCAGCAATGACTAATCAGGCAGTAAGAGACAGACTTGAAAATATTGAAAGAGCTGTAATTCCCGGATTTTACGGATCAACACCTAATGATACTATTAAGACATTCTCAAGAGGAGGTTCTGACATAACAGGTTCAATTGTAGCGGCAGCAGTTAAGGCAGACCTTTACGAAAACTGGACAGACGTATCAGGTTTCCTTGTAGCTGATCCCAGAATTATCAAGAATCCGGCAGTGATTAATACAATTACTTATAAAGAGCTTAGGGAACTCTCATATATGGGAGCAACCGTACTTCATGAAGATGCTATTTTCCCTGTAAGAAAAGAAGGTATCCCAATCAATATCAAGAATACCAATGCTCCTGAAGATCCGGGAACGATGATTGTTGAAAGTACATCTAAGAAGCCTGAGCATATCATAACAGGAATAGCAGGTAAGAAAGGCTTCTCGGCAGTTAATATCGAAAAAGATATGATGAATTCCGAAATCGGCTTTGGACGTAAAGTTCTTGAACAGTTTGAAAAGAACGGACTTTCCTTTGAACATATGCCATCAGGAATTGATACCATGACCGTTATTGTACAGCAGTCTGAATTTGAATCAAAAGAACAGGAAGTTCTTGCAGGAATTCACAGAAATACATCACCTGATTCTATCGAAATTGAAGCAGGTCTTGCACTTATAGCAGTAGTAGGACGAGCAATGAAGTCGGCAAAGGGAACGGCGTTCAGAATATTTGAAGCTCTTGCAAAGTCCGATGTCAATGTTAAAATGATTGATCAGGGTTCCAGCGAACTTAATATAATTATAGGTGTGCATGAAGAAGAATTTGAAAAAGCTTTACAGGCAATCTATAACGCATTTGTAAAATAACAGGCGTTTTGCAAAGAGGTAAATCTCATTTATGGGGTTTACCTTTTTTTATTAATGGATTATAATTATATAAAGTATGTTTAGGAGGCCGTTATAAAATGAATGAAGTAAATTTTGACATACAGATTACTGACAAGGATTTATTTAAGTTTTCAATAAATAATATATACAGAAAGTTCACAGGTATTTTGTGGATTGTTTTCAGCATCACCGTTATTTTTATCACTGTGTATACATGGGGAGACATATCGATTAACAATTCGATTCTCTTAATATGTATGGCATTGTTGTTTTCAGTAATGAATCCGTTTTTATTATGGACTAAATCAAAGTCGCAGATTAAGAAAAATGAGACAATGCAGAAACCTATACATTACTGCATTAACGGAAAAGGTGTTACAATTTCACAGGGTGAAAGAACAGATCATGTAGACTGGAACCAGACATGGAAAGCGGTAAGATACGGAAATCTTGTGATTATATATGTGTCCAGCATAAGGGCGTTTGTTCTTCCTGTAAGCCAGATTGGAGAACAGTATGATAAGCTTGTTAAGATTTTATCAGACGGTCTCCAGACAAGAAATCATGTAAAGTGAGATATATAATATGGTATTTGAGTCAACTTCATCGCAAATGACATTTGAATTTGCAAAAAAAATAGGAGAAAAACTTAAGAGCGGGGATGTTTTATGCCTGGATGGTGATCTTGGCGTAGGCAAGACCGTTTTCACAAAGGGTGTGGCGGCAGGTCTTGGAATTAAAGATGACGTATCAAGCCCTACTTTTACCCTGATTCAGGAATATTATGGTGGCAGGCTGCCACTTTATCATTTTGATGTATACAGAATTGACGGACTATGGGATATGGATGACCTTGGATATGAAGAATATTTTTACGGGGAGGGCGTATGCCTTGTTGAATGGGGAAGTATGATTAAGGAACTTTTTCCCGAAAATACCATATATGTCCGCATAGAAAAAGACCTTGAGAAAGGCTTCGATTATAGAAAAATAACTGTTTCAAAGGATTTTTAATATGAAAATACTTGCAATTGAGGCATCATCCCTTGTATGCTCGACAGCTATACTTACAGATGATATTATTACAGCAGAATATACAATTAACAATAAAGTGACACATTCACAGACTTTACTGCCTATGATTGATGAGATTTGCAAAATGACAGATACGGATGTCTCAGAGTTTGATGCAATAGCCGTATCAGGAGGTCCGGGTTCATTTACAGGACTCAGGATTGGTTCCGCAACAGCTAAAGGACTGGCATATGCTCTTAACGTACCTGTTGTCAATGTGCCTACATTAGAGGCTATGGCATATAATTTTTATGGAACAGACAAAGTGATATGCCCTATAATGGATGCCAGACGCAATCAGGTATATACGGGGATATATTCCTTTGAAAATAATGGCCTTTCAATATATCTTGACAGCAGTGCCATGAATATTATGGAACTTATTCCGAAATTACAGGAAATTGATAAGCCGGTAATATTTACAGGGGATGGTATACCTGTATTCAGGGATATAATCGACAAAGAACTTAAAACCCCACATGAATATGGCAGGGCGGGCTTTAACAGGCAGCGTGCTTCAAGCGTTGCACTGTTGGGAGCTGAATTATACAAGGCAGGTAAGACTGAAAAGGCAGAAGAACATCTTCCGGAATATCTCAGGATGTCCCAGGCAGAAAGAGAAAGAATGGAAAAGAATGGATGAAGTAAGAATAACTATCCGTTATATGGAGCCGCAGGATACAGAAAAAGTGGCTTATATAGAAAAAAATAATTTCTCTGAGCCATGGCCGGAGTCTGAATTCTCAAAGACTTTACAGGATGATAAATATATCTATATTGTAGCGGCAGACGGTGAAAGAATAGCAGGATATGCAGGATGCTTTGTGGTTCTTGAAAATGCGGATATAACCAATATAGCAGTGGATGAAGAATACAGAAGACAGGGTATAGGCGACAGACTTATAGAGCTTCTTTCACTAAAAGCAGCAGATAAAGGGGCAGAGTCTCTTTTTCTTGAAGTAAGGGAAAGTAATGAACCCGCAAAAAGTCTTTATGAAAAAAATGGCTTTGCCAAAGTAGGTATGCGAAGAAATTTTTACAGAAAACCTGATGAAAATGCCATACTTATGGAGAAAAAGCTGATTGGTAAGGAAAAATAATAATGTTGGATTTATGTTTATTGGGAACCGGAGGAATGATGCCGCTTCCTAACAGGTTTATTACATCTTTGATAACTAAATATAATGGCAGTTCACTGCTTATAGACTGCGGTGAAGGAACACAGGTAGCAATGAAAAAATTCGGGCACAGTTCCAAACCTGTAGATATAATTCTGCTTACACACTTCCACGCAGACCATGTATCAGGACTGCCGGGTTTCTTATTAACAATGGGAAATGCCGACAGGAGAGAAGATTTGCTGATAGCAGGTCCAAAAGGAACAGGCAGAATAGTCAATTCTTTAAGGGCTATTGCACCTGACCTGCCGTTTAATATTGTATATAAAGAATTCGAGCAGAATGAAGAGACCTTTGAATACAAGGGTTATATTATTGACGCATTTGCGGTAAATCACAAGGTTGCCTGCTACGGTTACAGCATAAGAATTGAAAGAGCCGGTAAATTTGACCCTGAAGCGGCAAAAAACCTCGGAATACCTTTGAATTACTGGAAAGTTCTCCAAAAAGGAGAATGTGTAACAACAGACGGCATAACATATCGTCCGGAGCAGGTAATGGGACCTGCCAGAAAAGGTATAAAAGTAACCTATTGCACGGATACAAGGCCGATGCCTGTTATTGCAGACAAAGCCAAAGGATCTGATTTATTTATATGTGAAGGAATGTACGGTGAAGACGGCAAAGAAGCTAAAGCCAAAGAATACAAGCACATGACCATGTATGAGGCTGCAGAACTTGCAAAAGCCGCTGAAGTACCGGAAATGTGGCTTACACACTATAGTCCGTCCATGGTTCATCCGGAAGAATACATTGAAAAGGTCAGGACGATTTTTCCGCAGACCAAAATACCAAGGGACGGATGGGTTAAAACAATTAACTTTACTGATTAGAGAAAAGAGGTGTTACTATGAAAGAGTTTATGTCTAAGGCAAAGAAGCCGATGATTTTTATTATCCTGGCAGCTTTAATTGTGGGATATTATTTTTATCTCTCCAACAGAAAAGTAGATAATAATGATTCTCTTGCAAAAAAGACTCCGTTGACGGAAATTACTGATAGGGATCTTGAAAAAAACTATCCCGGCACACCAAAATCCGTAGTAACATATTACAGCAATATTCTTAAAGTAATGTACAGCGGGAACCTCAGTGACAAAGATGTAGAAAACATAGCTGCACAGTTGAGAGGGATTTTTGATGATGAGCTTCTCACCCTTAATCCTTATGATGAATATCTGAAAAGACTTCAGGATGAGATTAAAGATTATAAAAGTGCGGGACGTACAATTGCCGACTATGTGATAGAAAATAATTCCAATATGGAGTTTTTGACCTACAAAGGGAAAGACTATGCAAAAATTGATGTAATGTATTTTGTGCATGAAAGCAAAAATATTATTAAAAACTATGAAAAGTTTACCCTTAGAAAAGATGATGGCGGAAGATGGAAAATCCTGTATTGGGAAGTTGGAAAAGCTTCAGATATGGAGGAATAGGATATAATGGAAGATGATGTATTAATACTTGCGATAGAAAGCTCCTGTGATGAAACAGCAGCAGCAGTAGTTAAAAACGGCAGAACAGTTCTGTCCAATATAATTTCATCACAGATAGCATTACATACACTTTATGGCGGAGTTGTACCTGAAATTGCATCCAGAAAACATATGGAGCAGGTAATACAGGTAGTGGACGAAGCACTTAAAGAAGCAAAGGTTACCCTTGACGATATTACAGCAATAGCGGTTACATACGGACCGGGACTTGTGGGAGCACTGCTTGTAGGAGTGGCTGCAGCAAAAGCAATAGCGTTTGCAGCCGGGAAGCCTTTGATAGGAGTGCATCATATAGAAGGCCATATTTCGGCAAATTATATCGAAAATAAAGAACTTGAGCCACCATTTGGCTGCCTTGTGGTATCAGGCGGACACACCCATCTTGTAAATGTAGCAGATTACGGCAAATATGAGATACTTGGTAAAACAAGGGATGATGCTGCCGGTGAAGCTTTTGACAAAGTTGCAAGAGCGGTAGGACTTGGATATCCCGGCGGACCTAAAATTGATAAACTGGCAAAAGAGGGTAATCCTGACGCAATAGAATTTCCGAGAGCAAAAGTAGCCGGTTCTGAGTATGACTTCAGTTTCAGCGGATTAAAATCTTCGGTACTTAATTATATTAATAAATGTGAAATGAAAAAGGAAGCATTTGACAGGGCGGATCTTGTAGCGTCTTTTCAGAATGCTGTTGTAGACGTGCTTGTAACCCATGCAATTCATGCCTGCAGGGAATATAATTTTGAAAAATTTGCCATTGCCGGTGGCGTAGCCTCCAACAGTGCATTAAGAAGTGCCATGTCAAAGGCATGTGAAGATAATGGAATAAAATTTTATCATCCATCACCTATATTGTGTACAGATAATGCCGCAATGATAGGTGCGGCAGCCTATTACGAATATAAGGCAGGAGTACGCTCATCATGGGATCTTAATGCGGTTCCTAATCTTAAACTTGGAGAAAAATAATGAAAAATATAGCAATTGTACTTGCGGGTGGAAACGGCAGCAGAATGAACAGTAATATACCAAAACAGTATATGGAAATTGCAGGAAAGACAATATTGCATTATTCACTGCAGCAGTTTGAAGAATGTCCTTTTATAGATGAAATTATACTTGTTACACGTAAGGAAGATGTGGATTATTGCAAAGATACTTACAGAATGTCCAAAATCTCTCATATTGTAGAAGGCGGTAAAGAACGATACGAGTCTGTAATGAACGGACTTGATTTAGTAGAAGACGAAGGCTATGTTTACATACATGACGGAGCAAGACCATGTATTACGGAAGAACTTCTTGACAGGCTCTATAATGATGTAAAGCTTCACAGGGCAACTGTGCTTGCAGTAAGAAGCAAAGACACAGTAAGAATATCCGATGATAAAGGCAATGCAGTAATAACTCCCAACAGGGATAATGTATGGCTTATACAGACGCCGCAGGTATTTGATATAAGCCTGATTAAACAGGCATATTATAATCTCAAGAAATACGGAACAGGGAAAAATATAACTGATGATGCGATGGTTGTAGAAGAGTTTACAAAGGAAAAAATACATCTTACACCCGGTGATTACAGCAATATCAAAGTCACAACAAAAGAGGATTTCAGAGGCGTCACAGACTATCTTAAAAAAATTATAAAAAAATAAAAAAAGTTGTTGACATACAAAAATCATTATGGTAGTATAACAACTGTCGCTGGTGAGCGACACAAAATAAAAGAGTTCTGGAGAGGTACCGAAGTGGTCATAACGGGGCGGTCTTGAAAACCGTTTGTCTTCACGGGCGCATGGGTTCGAATCCCATCCTCTCCGCTAATCAGCAGAGTCTATCCTGAACGATAGGAGCGCTGATGAGTCGGTTAAGAACAAATGAAAAAAGTTGTTGACAAGTAACTGACAATATGATAGTATATATAAGCTGTCGCATGAGACAGCAAGTAAGAAACTTGATAACTGAACAGTGAAACAACCCTGAAAATTTCAAAATTTTCAGTTCCTCGAAAGAGGAATAAGACATTCAGTACATCTGAAAAGATTGTACAAACGTAGACGGATGAACTTAGTAAAAAGCTAGCTCATCTGAGTCACAAACTTTATATGAGAGTTTGATCCTGGCTCAGGATGAACGCTGGCGGCGTGCTTAACACATGCAAGTCGAACGAAGCACTTCATAAAGCTTGCTTTAAGAAGTGACTTAGTGGCGGACGGGTGAGTAACGCGTGGGTAACCTGCCTTACACAGGGGGATAACAGTTAGAAATGACTGCTAATACCGCATAAAACAGTAGAGTCGCATGACTCAACTGTCAAAGATTTATCGGTGTAAGAT